>Ga0315293_10000367_pt1 | contig 41192 bp, 37 predicted proteins | sample YL17G13_20_MG_FD_203071 | JGI IMG/M metagenome (GOLD analysis project Ga0315293, IMG submission 203071) | Sediment microbial communities from Yellowstone Lake, YNP, Wyoming, USA - YL17G13_20 | ecosystem: Environmental > Aquatic > Freshwater > Lake > Sediment | place: USA: Wyoming | collected... | reverse complement strand
CAGCACTCTTTCCTTACCCCTACGGGTCTGACGGGAACGGTCACGGGCTGGGATGCGAGAGGTGTTTGGCGGCCAGCTCTGATGGGTATCCTGCCGAATGAGCTGACAAAGCCGGAGTCATGCTGTACGATAGAAATGCAACTGCCTCGGATGGCCCGTCCCCCTCGGGCCATCGGGGCAGTTGCCGTGTCGCCGGCCGGCTGCGCTGTCTAGGGGTCCGCGTCCAGTGGTTCGATCTAATGCACGTCGACCGTCCCTTCGCCCCACAAGGCGCCCAGCAATTCGACGCTGTCGAACGTCAGCGGGTCGCCACCTGTCAGCGGCGCAACCTCAAGCGGCTGGACGCCATAGTACAGGCCGTCGTCGTCGCCCAGCGCCACGGCAACTTGGTAGAGCCCAACGTGCCCTTGGCCCTGTGGCCAGTCCAGGTGCCCCAGCGCGAAGTCGCATGCACCGATCACGACACAGAAGAACGAACGGCTGCCCGGATCCCAGACAGCACGCGAGTGCAGCGCGGAGGGCAGCCAGGACACTCCCAGGACCTTGTGCGCCTTGGCTGCCGCCATCAGCGCCAGGGCCTCACCGCCCACATGCCTTCGCGACTTCTTCATAGTTGCCCTCCTCATTATCGGCCAGTGTGTTGGTCCGGCTTGTGCCACCCGATGTCGTCCATGACCCGCACTAGTGTCGTCATCGTCATCCCGTATCGCACCCTGATCGTGTCCAGCGACACACCCGCGAGGACCAGTTGCCGGATGCGCGTCTTGCGATCTTCGGACAGGTTCCTGTATTCGACCGAGTCCTCGTCGAACAACACCTTCATGCCCGCCCCGACCGCGCCGTAGGGCGTCAGGGCAAGAAAGGGAATATGCTTCCATCTGGACTCGACCTCGTTCGTCGCGGCAAAGTAGCTTCCGGCGCAGACGACTGCCAAATCATTGTGGACCGATGGGACGTCATCGACCCGCCAGCCGGTCGGGCCGCTGACGATGGTCAACGTCAGCAACTGCCGACGCAACAGGGGATCGTTTGGTAATCGGATCGCGCCCTCGTGCAGGGCCGTGTACAGTGCGCCCCAGCGTTCCCGATTGGAGAGCGCCGTGGGATACAAGACATCGACGCGACACTTCTTCGGGACCTGAAGGTCTTGGCTCAGCCCGAGGCCCTGTGGCGATTCGCAGACGACATGGACCACGCCCAGCCGGACGACAAGTTCCTCGATCCGGTTGCGCACAGCGGCTATCTGGACCGGCGCTTCGCGACTGCCCTTGAAAACCTCCAGTGCGAGGATGTCGACGGCGTCATCGTGGTTCGGGCGTGCGACCGCGATGGCCGTGACATCGTGCGTCCACCCGAGGTCGACAAACAGGTACGACGGGCCGGGATCTCTGTCGCGACGTGGATCAATCTCGCCTGTGCATCGACGCCAGTCCTTGTCCGTACAGAAGGCGTCCGATCCGGCACCCCACGTGTTGGCGTGCTCACGATTCCAGATGTGGCTGGGCATCAGGCCGCGCTGACGTTCGAGATAGTCGGCGCTGATGAGGGGCGACTCGTTCTGTTGGCTGTACAGCAGGCGGATCGTGGGATCGCCGCGATCGGCTGCCTCGAACAGCTGCCACAGCGGCCCCGCCTGCACCGGGCCGACCGTCGACACGACCAGCGTCAGAGGGTTGACCTGCGCAGCCTGCGCTGCGGTCAGCACCTCGAATAGGTCGGACGAGGGTAGCCATCCCATCTCGTCCATGACAACGAGGCTGGGACGCAGCCCGCGTGAGAACACGGCGTCTGATGACTTGATGAGCCAGCGCCTGCCATCGCGCAGCCTGATCTCGTTGCGCGTCAGGCCGTAGTCCGCATCGACACAGGACAGCAAGAGGTCGCTACCCAACAGGATGCGCCGGGCATCGCCGATGATGATGCCTGCACTGGCCCGGTCGAGGGCGACGCTGACTATCTGGTCGCAGGTGGGTAGCATGAATAGATTCCAGAGAGCGACCCATGCGCCAAGAGTCGATTTCCCGTTCTGCCTCGGGAGACTCAGAACAGCAACGGGCTTGATGAACCTGCCCTCGGGATCGCGTTCGAGGATGGCCCTCAAGTACGCCGCTTGGTACGGCCACGGCTCGCGGTCGAACACGCGCACGAACGCGACCGGATCGATCCGCATGCGCTGATAGGCCTCATCGCCCACGAGAGCGTGCAGCAGCGTGTCAGCCATGGTCTACTTCGTCCTGATCCGGCTCCGGGGCGCTGGGGGGCGCGTGGACGCTCAGCACGTCCTGCACACGCTTTAGCTCGTCGGCGTGGGCGCTGCCCTTCGGCGTCATCGCATCCAAGTGGCTCAGGATGCGCTCAGCTGCGTTCAGGTACGCCGGGATCATGCGCAGGACGTTCAGGTCGACGACCTCGACTCCCTCAGCGACCTTGCGCGCCAAGTACGACTCCGCGATCCCGATGACGGTCATAGCGAACGCGGCCTCGTGCATCAGCGCCGCCCGAATCCCCTGCCTGTCTTCGAGGTCGTGAGCAACGCCGGTCAGCGACTCCAGCTGCCGCAGCGTCAGGGCGTGTTCCCCGCGCTCATCGATGGCCACCAGCCCGTGGTCAGGCTTGCCGCCGCCGATAGGCTTGGGAGCCTTGCCGGGCTGAGGCTGAATGGAAATGGCGCGATCCGTGCCGTCAGTCATCGTGTCACCTGCCGACTAGGCATGTTCCCTTGCTCAGGCTCACGTTGTTCCACGGGGTCCGGCTGCGACCCGCACCGCCAGGGGTGGGGGTCCGGGCCGGGTGCTGCCACCATCCCGACGCGCCCGCCCGGACGCCGCCCGGCCCATGCCGGAGGGGTGTTGCAACCTGTTGCAACCACTTCCTCAACTCTAGAATCATCATCATTTGATTTCCTCCTCAAGGAAGTGGTTGCAACAGGTCGCGCGCAGCCCGGTTTGGCGCTTCACACCGGCTGCCCGGCCCGCCGACGCAGCCCGAAGTAGCCGCGTGCCGCCTTGCCGTTGACCCGTACATATGCCCTGCGGCATCCCAGCCCGATCAGCAGAGAGCCGACGTGCATGGCCTCGCGCCGGTCGGCTTCCCGGATGTGATCGTGCGTCTTCAGGCTCGACAAGACGGCTGACGTAGCCGAGAACCACTCGACGTTCATCTCCATCTTGGGATCGGCGAACGAGGCGTCGACTTCATAGTGATCGAGCACGTGATCCACCAGCGGGTCGTCGACCTCGTAGTCTTTGGAAATGTCTTCGGCGGCGACGGACTCTTCGCCGGTGAGTTCCCACGCCTCGCCGTCCCTGTACAGCCGGACGGCCTGCGCCCACAGTTGGTTGATGTCGACCTCTCGGGTGTAGGCCCAATCGAAGTGCTGGACGGTCGCGACCATAAAGCGCCTGTAGCCGGTCGGGTCGGAAAGGAATCCCGCTTCGTTGTTGATGGTCGGGATGAAGGACGCAATCGCAAGCTTGTGTATCTCCGTCCGGCCATATGCTTTGCGCATGCGCACCGTCTGCCGCGAGATGAAGTGCTTGAGTGCGTCGCGGTCCGTCTTGCGCATCGTTGCACCGACCTCGGACACTTCCCAAACCCACGTGCTGCACAGCATCAGCAAGAAGTCTTTGTCCTCCGTGTTGATCCCACTCTCGGCGAAGAACTGTGGCAGCGGGCTGCCGAGCCAGCGGACGAACCGGCTTTTGCCGATTCCCTGCTTCCCGTCCAGCACGAGCGCGCGCACTTGGCAGCCGTCCGGCCCTGACATCGGGCGGGCGACAGCGCCGACGAGCCAGCGCAGCAGGAAGGTGTTGAATGCAGTGTTACTGCCGCCGTCGATGTAGCCGCACAAGCGGGCGATGTGGTCTTTGCCGTCCCACGTCAGGCTGTCGAGGTAGTCGCGAATGGGATGGAAGCGATGCAGGGCGGCCTCGGCGGTCCATGCATTTTCGGCCATCGACTGGTTCTTGAATCCGTGCTCGGCCAACCCGTCGAACAAGCAACTCCTGATGATGTCGTCCTGACGCTTGCCGTTGACGTGAACGTCATTGTTCATCAGGTTGAGGGCGAAGGCGTAGCCCATGCGTGCCAGCGCGTTCTTATAGTGACGTGGTCGGACGCGTTCGGCGGGTGCGTCGTCGATGACGTGTTGCCCGCTGTCCTTCTCGGCCAGCGCCACGAGTGTGCCGAGGGTGACATCGCCTTCGGTGCCTGCCGAGAACGTGGTCCACTTATAGGCGCAGTCGCCGCGCTTGTACTTGGCGGACATCTGGCTCCAGTTGTCCCAAAGGATGAGGCCGCGGTCGCCGAGTTCGCGGAGTGCCATGCCGACCTGCGTCCAGTCTCCATAGGTGTCGGCGCGCTGGGGGTCGAGCAGGGCCATGCATTTGACGGCCAGGGCATAGTTGCGCTCGAGGTCCAGCGCCGGCGTCGTCACCGGCTCCCGCCCCCGCCCCTCAGCAATCCGTAGTCCGAAAGCGGCGTCCAGCGCACTCACCGGGATCGGCTCCGTCACGCGTTCCCGTCCGTCGAGGATCCACGCGGGCAGGGTTGCGAGAGGTGTATCCGGCTCAAGTTCCCAGGTGTACGAGTGTTCGGTGCAGGATGGGGGAATGAGAAAGTAGCCGCCGTCGTTCCGAACGTCGATGCCCACCCCGATGCGGTCGGTGCCATTCCGGAGGGCCGGGTTGTACGCGAAGAGAAGCATGAGACCGCCCCGCCCCGTGTTGATGACCGGTGTCTCCATTGGCTCGGGATGTGCGGTACGCAGGGCGTCCCACGAGGCGGCACCTTCAGGCTTGTAGAGATCCACGTCGATGCACGTCAGGCCGCTGGCTTTGCCCGCGGCGCACCCCCAGTTGGCAGACGGCCACTTGGCGTGCCAGGTCTGAATCATGACTGGGTTCGTGGACGCGTCCTTCACGCCGTTCGAGGTGAGCGGCGTCTTTTTGGCGCGGTACAGCGGGATCAGCGCCCAGCCACGGGCGCAGTAGGAGAGGAGTTGCGCGAGTTTCGGGTCGCCGACGTTTGTCATGGGTGGTGGTCCTGACGGCTTGGGCCAGCGCACCGAACGCGGCGGCACGCTGGCTCACTGGACGACAGCCGCTGCTACGCGAGCGGCAGGGCGGCCTGTGGCTCCGCCTGCGCGTCAGCCGAGCGCACGCGGAGCGCGTCTACTTCCTCGCCCTTGAACGACACGGTAGTTTGGTAAACCAGAATCTTCTTGCCGACCCATCCAGCCGTATCCTTGCCGTGCAGTTTCGCGACGGACCTGCCGTTCGTCACATTCAGGACCAGCCCCTTCTTCATTTCGTCGAAGTAGAGCACCCATTTTTCACCGTCAACGAGCGTTTCAAGTGCGACGCTCCTGATGGTAACGGCGACACCCGCGAGCGGGACATCGCTCGGGGGCGTCGTCCCCTTTAGCCACTTACTGGGGAACATTTCGTCGGTGGTAGGCATGGCAGCGTATCTCCTCGAAAATAGTCGCGGTGTGAGTTGGTGCCCGCGCCACGACCAAGGTAGCCTGCCGGTGAGGCCGTGTCCATGTCCGAGATTGTGCCCGACTTTGTGCCCCTGTTTGTGCAACGCACAACGCCCAACGCAAGAGCCGCCCGATGGCGGCCCCTCCTGGATATCCAGTGGCGCGATGTGGCTCAGCGTTCAGCGTTCAGCGTTCAGCCGACGCCGTGTATCTTCCTGACCAATCGGTACCAGCCCTTCAGCCCCGCGACTTTTCGCCGGGCGGTCTGGAGATTCATGCGCTGGTTGTCATTGGTAAACAACGCCTCGGCAATGCGCTCTTGGCTCAGGCCGTCGATACGGAGTCTCTCAGCCAAGAGCGCCACTGGCCAGTGGTCGGTGATAGCGGTCACGCCGAACGGGATGCCATTGTTCTCGCAGAACTTTCGGTAGCCCGGGTTTGTCTCGACCTCGTGGTCGTGCCACGCGAAGTCTATGGTCGGGTCCGACAACTGTGCCGGACGCCCGCCCCAGCCGGGCGGCGCGGCACGCCTCGCCAAATGCCGCGCCACCCATCCGCCTGGCTCGCCCAGATTGTGGATGACCAGCCCAACCACCCCGCGGGGTGGAGCCGGGCGAGTTGCTACATCCTGCCGAGTGTCCTCGGGCAGCACCGGCTCCTCGGGCATCTGCCCGGTGCGCCGCCAGTGTCGTTCTAGGGCCTGCCGCCACTTGGTCGTCATCAGGCCGGTGGCACGCGCTGGTTGAACAGCAGGGCCGACTCGCGTTTGGCGGCCATGATTGCCTCGCCCTCGTTTGAAAACAGGCCGACGACCCGCGCCCACATCGCGGGCGCGTCAGGAAAGTTGGCCCACAGTTCAGCGACATGGTGGCCTGTGGTCGTCGGGTCGTCCGGCTCGTCGTGGGCGACGCGGAAGGGGTAGCCGTAGGAGATAAACATTCTGCTTGGTATGAGTGTGCCTCCTTATCTGGTGCCTTGCTCTGCGGCTTGTTTCTCGGCGCCCTCTTGGTCCCTTTCGGATGAGCGCCTCGATGACCTGCCGGGTCGGCGGCTCCATCCCAATGGATGTCTTCCACTGACTGGGCATGCGGCCTCCTTCCACCGTGGAGACTACACCAAGTCGACTTTTCCGTGTTCTGGCAGCGTATCCTTGTGGGGCGGAGTCGGTCCAAGCGGTTTGGGAATCTGGTCGGGGGTCAAGCGGGGCAATGGCGGTATCTAGGACTAAGGTCCTGTACCGCATGAGCGCAGAATACCCGAAACAGGAAGAGGTCCCCCGCTCAGGGGCGCGGCCAGTCCGCGATCAGGAAGGCGATCAGGGCCTTGAGATTCGGCGCCCAGCTGGCGTCATCGTGACCGCCCTGGTAGACGACGTATTCGTGCGCAATACCGAGGCCCTCGAGCAGCAAGGCGAAATCCTGCGTGGCTTCCCGGGCCCAATCGGCGTCCCCGGCGAGCAGATAGATCTTGGGAGGCAGGGCTTCCCCGCGGCGCACGATGTAGATCGGATCGTACTCCTTGCGCGCCGAGTTGAGCTGAAGGGCAGGGCTGATGGCCGCCACGCCACCGAAGACGTCGGGGTTGTTCAGCCCGATCTCGAGCGACCACACGCCGCCGCGCGAGATCCCGGCGATCGCCCGGCGCTCGGGCCGCGGGTCGGTGTGGTAAGTCAGATCGATGAAGGACACCAGTCCGTCCGTCAATTCGGCTTCGTACGAATTGGGTCCGCCGTCCGTTGAGCGGAAGAGCGGATCCGAGACGCGGGGCATGACGACCAGGAAGGGTGGCCACTCGCCGCTCAACACGGTGCTGGCCACCAGGAGATCAAGCCCCAGCGCCCCCCACTCGGTCTCGTCGAAGGGGTATCCATGCAGAAGGTAGAGCGTCGGGTAGGCCTCGGAGGTCCCATCGTGGCACGCAGGCACATAGACCCGCGCCGGGACATCTTGGTCGAGCAACAGGCTCGGGTAGGTGATCGTGTCTACACGGCCTATCTTCGTCCGGCAGTCAGGCGGCGGCGTCGGCGCGGGGGCGAGCGTGGCGGAGGCGGGGTCCACAACGGCGTTCGTGACCTGCGCCGGCGGAGCCACGGGCGGTGCTGGTGCCACTCCACACCCAGCCACGGCAAGGGTGACCGCCGGGAGAAGCCCGGTCAGGAGTCGCCTGCCCGCCGACGTTGCAGTCACCGAATCCCTCATGCGGAGAACCCGCTCACCAGTTGGTCCGGTGGCGTCCGCCAATCATACAACACGCCCGCCCGGCGGCAGGGCGAATCCGGACATCCCCGGGTTATAATCCGCCCGATGAAGTACCTGGTGTGGACCGCCGGCTGCCAGATGAACGTCGCCGATTCGCAACGTGTTGCCGCGATGCTCGAGCAGCTCGGATACAGCCCCGCGGCATCCCCGGAACAGGCCGATGTGATCGTCCTGAACACGTGCGTTGTCCGGCAGAGCGCCGAGGACAAGGCCTACGGCTGGCTGACCTCCCTGCGCCCGCTCAAGGAGCGCCGGCCGGGGATGGTAGTCAACCTGATGGGCTGCCTGGTCGGTGTCCGAGGCGACCCTGCGCTGCAGCGACGGTTCCCGCACGTGGACGTGTTCTCGCCGCCGTCCGACGTCCGACCGTTGGTCGAGCACCTGCAGCGCGCCGACGGGCGCGCGGCGGTTGACCTGGACACCGAGCGGCGCAACGCGCTGCTCGACGGCGAGTGGTCGCTGCCGGAGGCTGAGCGCGGCCGGCAGATTGCCGCTCACGTGCCGATCGTCCTGGGGTGCTCGCACGCCTGCACGTTCTGCGTTATCCCGTACCGCCGCGGCGTCGAGCGCAGCCGCCCGGCGGAAGCCATCGAGGCCGACGTGCGGGGCCTGGCGGCGCAAGGCGTGCGCGAGGTCACCTTGCTGGGCCAGATTGTCGACCGCTACGGGAAGGACCTGCCAGGTGGCCCGACGCTCGCCGGCCTGCTGCGGCGGGTGCACGCCATTGAGGGCATTGGGCGCATCCGGTTCCTCACGTCGCACCCCAACTGGATGACGGACGAATTGCTCGACACAGTGGCAGAACTACCCAAGGCGTGCGAGCACTTCGAGGTGCCGGTCCAGGCCGGGGACGACGACGTGCTGCAGCGTATGAAACGCGGCTACACCGCCGAGGACTACCGCCGTCTGGTCGAGCGGATCCGGACGCGTTTCCCGAAGGCTTCCATCGCCACCGATATCATTGTCGGTTTCCCCGGCGAGACCGAGGCGCAGTTTCAGCGCACCGTCGATCTGCTCGCCGCCCTGCGCCTGGATGTTGCCCACCTGGCGCGCTTCTCGCCCCGCCCCGGGACGGTGGCCGCGCGCACGATGGACGATGACGTCCCTGAGGGCGAGAAGCTGCGCCGCTTCCGGGTCCTGGAGGACCTGCAGGCCGGGATCGCGGCGGAGATCAACCAGACGCTGCGGGGGCAGTCGGTTGAGGTGCTGGTCGAAGAGCAGCACCGCGGCCGGTGGAAGGGGCGCACGCGAACGAACAAACTGGTGTTCTTCGAGGCCCCCGGCGACCTGCGCGGCCAGTGTCTGCCCGTGCGAATCGAGTGGACCGGCCCGTGGAGCCTGATCGGGGCACGGACCGCGGTGCGGGAGCCTGCCTCGGGCAGGCTTCCTGCGTTGACCTAGGCTCCAGCAGAGGGAACTTCCCTCTCGTCCTCGGCGTCTAGATGCCAGCCCAGGCGAGGGGTCCGCAGAGCGGCTTGACGCTTTGCGCGCCTCGCTGTAGCATGCCCACTGCCGGAAGCCGATGGCCGGATCCCGGCCCACCGGCGGAGAAGGAGAGAGACGATGCAAAGCCCGACACCCAGCCCAAATCGCGGCCCCGTGATCTTCCTGGCCATTGTCGGGGGCGGTGCGGTCCTGCTCTTGCTTGTGGTCGGCGCGTTCCTGCTTCTGCGGACGCCGCCCGGCCCGAGCGCGGAGGACCTACAGGCCACGGGCGCGGCGCAGACCGTCGCCGCCCAGCTGACGCAGGTCGCCATCCAGCAGACGATCGCACCCCCACCGCCGACCAGCACATCCGCGCCGCCGACCGACACGCCACTGCCTCCGGCGACCGCCACGCCCGCGCCGCCGACGATCACCGCGACCCCCGCTTGCACGGACCTGGCGGCGTTCGTGTCCGACGTGACCATCCCGGACAATACCTACATGTCGCCCAGCCAGGCGTACACGAAGACCTGGCGACTGAAGAACGCCGGCACGTGCACCTGGACGACCGGCTACGCGCTGGTGTTCGACTCCGGTAACATCATGAGCGGGCCCACGTCGCAGAACCTGGCCGGCAGCGTCGCGCCGGGCGCCAATGTGGACCTATCGGTTAACCTGATTGCCCCGGGGAGCAACGGCACGCACCGAGGCAACTGGAAACTTCGCAACGACAAGGGCACGATCTTCGGTCTCGGCGGCGGAGGACCGTTCTACGTCCAGATCGTCGTCGGCCCTACCCCTACCTCCGGGCCGACTGTGTACAAGTTGGCGCAATTCGCCGTCCGGCAGACGTTCTTCGCGGAACTGGACGGTGGGACCGAAACCAACACCGCGAGTGGGACCGGGGCGGACTTCCAGTTCAAAGCCGTCTCGGATGTCGAGAAGTACTTCACACCTACCAACGGCGCTCTCCTGCTGAAGATGGGCGGAGTGCCCGAATACGACGACTGCAAGAACGCCGCGCTGAGCGGTAACCAGATCAACATCACTGCCTTTCCGGTCGGCAGTTGGATGTGCTACAAGACCAGCGAGGGTCGCTACGGTCGCTTCGTTCTGGATGGCTACGGTACCGCCGGAATATTCATTACCATGAACATCGACATGCGGACGTGGACTAGCCCGTAGTCCGGCGGCGCGCCGTCACGTGCAGAACCGTCTCCCCGGTCCGCCGCCCACACGGCCGCGGGCCGGGGAGATTGCATCTGGGGACCATCCCGACCGCCTCGCGTGGTATGACTACCCGTCACCCCCCACTCCGCCTCGCGCCGCTCGCCATCCTGATCGTTGGGATGGCCGTCAGCTTGCCGTCGTGCAACTACCCGGGCCGGCAGGATGACCTTGAGTCCACACCGCCCGAGAGCCCAACCTCGACGCCGGTCGGCAGGCTCCCGACGCCAGCCGCATCGGAGTGCATCGAGGGCCTGACGGTGCTGGGCGAGTCGGGATACCTGGACGCCACGCCGGCTGGTGCAGGACAGACGGTGGAGCGGGTGTGGCATGTGCGCAACACGGGGACGTGCACCTGGACACCTGACTATGTGCTTGTCCCGGTCGAAGGCGTCTCGTTCCGCCGTTCGCCCTTGCCACTGGGGGAGACCATCGCGCCGAATGAGGAGACCGATCTTCGCCTGGCGGTCATAGCTCCACCGAGCCCCGGCTTCTACTCCGGCGGCTGGGCGCTGCGCAGCCCGGAGGGTGCGCTGCTCGGAGCCGCCAGCCGCCCACTGCGCGTGCGTGTGAATGTAGGCCCTGCGCCGGCTGACCCCACGCGCGAGGTCTACAACTTCGTCGAGCACATGTGCGAGGCGCGCTGGGTCGCCGGCTCGCCGACGCGATCCGGCAGGCTGTTGCCCTGCCCGGGCTACGATCGCGACGAGGGCGGCTACGTCGTTCGCATCGAGGCGCCGCGTTTTTCAACCGGCATCCTGGAAGATGAGCCGGCATTGGTCCTGCACCCCCCCAGCGAGGCGGGGGGCCTGATCAGCGGAACGTTTCCGTCCTACAACGTGCAGGTGGGCGATCAGTTCCGGGCGCTGCTCGGATGCAGCGCCGGACCGGCCGGCTGTCAGGCCCGCTACCAGCTGAACGTCCGCGAAGGCGATACGCTCTCACCGGCAGCGGAGTGGGTGGTCAGCGAAGCCGACGGGATGCGAAGCCTGGTGGTCGACCTGTCGTTCCTCGCCGGGCGGACGGTGGCATTCGTTCTGGGAGTCGACGCCGACGGACCCGGCGCCCCCGACGCGGCGCTGTGGCTCCAGCCGCGCATCGTTCAGTGAGCGGCGCTCGCCGCTTGGGCTCTGCAAGGGATCACAATGGGTGAGCCCCCATCACCAACGGTGTTCCTCCGTCGGAGACAGGAATGATGTCGGCCTTCGTGGAGGGTCTAGCGGCCGGGTACGGGATCGCCATCCCGGTTGGCGCCGTGGCGATCCTGATCGTGAACACCGCCCTTGGCTGCGGCTTCCGCATCGGGTTCATGGCTGGCGCCGGTGCGGCGACGGCGGACCTGCTGTATGCGCTGCTGGCCGCGCTGGCTGGCGCCACACTCTCGCGGCTGCTCACCCCGCTGGCGCTCCCGGTGCGGATTGTTGGCGGCGCGGCGCTGATAGGGCTGGCCGTGTGGGGAATGTGGAAAGGCCTGCGCCCGGTGGCCGGCGGACCGCCGGCGGTTGTGGCCAGCCGGGCATTCCCCACTTACATGCAATTCGTTGGAATCACACTGCTCAATCCACTGACGATCCTGTACTTCACTGCCTACATCCTCGGACGGCAGGCCCCGGAAGGCGGCGCATCCCTGGCCGAAAGCGCGCTGTTCGTTTTCGGCGCCGGGCTTGCGTCGCTCTCCTGGCAGACGCTCCTGGCTGGGGTGGGCGGATTTTCCCGCCGGAGCCTCACGGCGCGCATGCGGGCGGCGGCCGTCGTGCTGGGCAACCTGCTCGTCCTGGGGCTTGGCCTGCGCGTACTTGCGCAGGCGCTGATGCAGGCGGGCGCCTGACGCCGCAAGTCGCGGGCAACACCGGAGGACAATGCATGGGAGGTGTAGGTGCCGCGAGATCTTTCTACGAAGGCCTTTGCCGACATCGTGCGGCAGGCGCCTCTGGTATCGATCGATCTGATCCTGCGCGATGCGCAGGACCGCGTGCTCCTGGGGCGGCGTGTGAATCCCCCGGCGCAGGGCTGGTGGTTTGTTCCCGGCGGGCGAATCCGGAAGGATGAGAGGCTCGCCGAGGCGATCACGCGCCTGCTCAAGGACGAGATCGGGTGGACGGCGCCGGCGAGCGCAAGCTTCATGGGCGTGTACGAGCATCTGTACGCCGACAACTTCATGGGAACGCGCGCGTTCTCAACCCACATCGTCGTCCTGGCCTACAGCATGAACCTCGGCACGCCGTTGCCTGAACCCCCTCGCCACCAGCATTCCGAGTATCGCTGGCACACGATCCCCGAGCTGCTCGCCGCGCCTGACGTGCACCGCTACACTCAGGCCTACTTCCTGACCTAGCGCCCGTCGGGACGTCTCGTCTGCCCGGCGCGTTGGGTGCCGCGGTGTCGCGCAGTCCCCGGATCCCGCAAGGGCCACGCCCGCTGCCCGCCCGGTCACCCGGCTGGGCGCGGCCGATGCAGTTGGCCTCCGCGCCCGTCACCTCGAAGTGTGCTAGAGTTGGCGCCGTGCCCATCCCGGTTCTGGTTGTCGACGAGGATCCCGAGCTGGCGTTGCTCATCCAGCGGACGCTGGAGAAGGACCACGCCTGCCGCGTCGCGGTGGCGGCCTCCTCGAGCGAGGCGCTGGCCGCGGCCCGAGCAGCGGAGTATCGCCTGGCGATCATTGACCTCGACTTGCCTGACCTGCGCGAGGCCGACCTCGTGCGCCGGCTGCGCAGCCTGCAGCCCGGTGTGCTCCTGCTGGCACTTGCCAGCGACCCGTCGGGACCCGCCGTGGATCCGCTGGGCGTGCACGCCACCGTTCCCAAGCCCTTCTACCTGCCTGACCTCATGGCGCAGGTCCAGCGATTGCTGAGCACGATTCAGCTTTCCCCGGCCGAAGCAGCCACGGCCCACGCCGACGCCATCCCCCACCGACTGGGTGACGCCGCCGAGGCGGCGCGCCTGGTGGCGCGCGGAGCGCGCGATTCGGGTGCCTACCTGGTGCTGCTGACGCGCGACAGCCGCCGCTGGGTTCACGCCGGCCCCATACCCCAGGCGCACGTCGAGCAGGTGGTTGCCAAGATCCAGCACTACGGCATTCGAACCGAGGGCCCCGGAGCGGTGGCGCGCTACCTGCGCCTCCCCGGCGCCAGCGATGCTTTCCTGCTCTACTGCCTGCCGCTTGCCGACGCATATCTGCTGGCGATCCTGTATCCGTCCCGCGTTCCATTCAGTTCGGTCCGGCGGCAGGCCGAGCGCCTGGCCGAGCTCCTGTCGCAGGCACCCGCAGCGCCGGCTCCGGCGCGACCGGGCACTCGCACCCTGGCGCAGGCAGTCGCGATCGAGGAGATCGTCCGGCTCCCGCGCGATTGGATGCCGCAGGCGCCAGAGCGCCGCAACCTGCCGTTTCTCGAGGTGCGCCCGGAGGCAGCCAAAGCGGAGGCCAGCGCGGCCAGGCCCGAACCGGCCCGCCGTCCTTCACCAGTCCCCGATCCGGCGGCACTGCCGCGCGATTGGCTGCCGAGAAGCAGTCCGCCGCCCATCGCCGACTTCGTTGTCGAGGCCGCCCCCGCCCGGCCATCGGTTGCCCCCGGCCCCCGTCCGGCTGCATCGCTGACGACGCAGCAGCCGCGCATCTCGTTGGTGTATGTCCCCCGGGATCCTGCGCTGGCCTTGCAGGGCGCGCTGGCCGCCACGCTAGTCAGTTGGACGAAGGAGATCTGCCGGACGCTCGATTTCCGCCCGGTCGATATTCACGTCCGCCCGGACGCGCTGTGTCTCACGGCTGAGCTCCCGGCGACGACTTCGCCCCCCACCGCCGCCCATCGTGTGCGCCAGGAGCTCAGTCGACGAATTGCCGAAACGTACCCGAGCCAGGCGGCGGCTGCCGCCTCCGGCCGGTTCTGGACCTCGCGCTACCTGCTGATGTCCGGCGAGCCACCCTCCTCCCAGCGCATCACCGAGTTCGTCCGGGAGACGCGCGGCACCAGCCCCCTCCGGAGCCCCGGCTAGCGCGGGTCCGGCTTGCTCGATCCGGAGTGCTACAATCGCCCCCTGACCCCGCCTGGCGGGAGGAGAGCCCGATGACGGACGCCCCGCGCCTGTTCCTGATCGATGGCCACGCCCTGGCCTACCGCGCCTACTTTGCCCTGACGCGCGCCGGCGACGGGAGCCGCTGGATCACCAAGGCGGGCGAGCCAACCGCCGGGACGTACGGCTTCGTCTCCGTTCTGCTGCGGCTGCTCGAGCAGCAAACCCCGGAGTACCTGGCTGTCTCGTTCGATAGCGGCCGCACGTTCCGCGACGATTTGTACTCCGAGTACAAGGCCACGCGCGACAAGATGCCCGACGACCTGCGCCTGCAGCTCGACCGAATCCGCCAGGTGGTGCTGGCCTTCGGCATCCCCATTCTGGAGGCCGAAGGCTTCGAGGCCGATGACGTCCTGGGAACTGTTGCGCGGCGGGCCGCCGAGCAGGGCGTGCGCGTCGTCATCCTGAGCGGCGATCGCGACCTGCTGCAACTGGTCGACGATTCGATCCACGTCGAACTCGCCGGCCAGAAGCTGTCCGAGGCGATCGACTACGGGCCGCAGGCCGTGCAGGACAAGTTCGGCGTCTCTCCCGCTCAGCTCGTCGACTACAAGGCGCTCGTCGGCGACACCAGCGACAACATTCCTGGCGTCAAGGGCATCGGCGAGAAGACCGCTGTCAGCTTGATCCAGCAGTACGGGTCGCTGGAGGCGATCTACCAGCACTTAGATGAGATCCCCGAACGCTTTCGGGCGAAGCTGGAGCTCGGGCGCGACGACGCTTACCTCAGTCGCAGGCTGGGCACGATCGAGCTCGAGGTGCCGATCGACTTCGAGCTCGAGGCCTGCCGGGCACGCGACTACGACCGCGCTCGCGTCCTCGAACTGTTCCGCGAGCTCGAGTTCCGTTCCCTGCTGACCCGCATGGCGCCGGAGCCTGAGGGGGCAACGCACCAGATGACGCTCTTCGCCGCCTCGGCCGCCGCGCCGCAGCCGACCGGCGCGTTCCACATCGTGGCCGACGTGGGTGCACTTGAGGCGCTCGCCGCGCGCCTGCGCCAGGCCGGCGAGATCGCCGTCGACGTTGAGACCACCGGTACCGACGCCACGCGCGCTGAGTTGGTCGGCATCTCACTCGCTGTCCAACCGGGCGAGGGGTACTACCTGCCGGTCGGCCACCTTCCGCACCTGGCCGGCGGGCCTCAGCTTCCGCTGGAGACCGTCCTGCAGGCGCTGCGCGGCCCGCTCACCGACGCGTCCAAGCCGAAGGTGGGCCACAACCTGAAGTACGACCTGATGGTCCTTGCGCGCTACGGACTCCCCTTCAGGCCTCTCGGCTTCGACACGTTGTTGGCCGAGTGGTTGTGCGACGCCTCCTCCCACAACCTGGGATTGAAGGACCTGGCCTTTGTGCGCCTCGGCCTGGAGATGACCCACATCACGCAGCTGATCGGCAGCGGCCGAGGGCAGCGTTCGATGGCCGAGGTGCCGATCGCTGATGTGGCGCCCTACGCCTCGGCCGATGCGGAGGTGTGCCTGCGGCTCAAACCGTTGCTCGAGTCCGAACTGGAGCACAAGCAGCACGGCTCGTTGTTCCGGGATCTCGAGATGCCGCTCGTGTCGGTCCTGGCGGACATGGAAGCCGCGGGCGTGGCGCTCGACCTGCCCTTCCTGGCCGAGCTCTCGCTCAGCCTCGGCGGCCGGGTGCAGGAGCTGGAGACGGAGATCACCCGCCAGGTGGGTCACCCCTTCAATCTGAACTCGACGCAGCAGCTGGCGGCGGTGCTCTTCCAGGAGCTTGGATTGGCGCCGCCCGACCGGACGCGCAAGACGAGCAGTGGTCACTTTTCCACGGCGGCGGCGGTCCTTGAGGAGCTCCGGCACGTCCACCCGGTCGTCGACTTGATCCTCGAGCACCGCGAGCTGTCGAAGCTGCGCTCGACGTACACCGACGCCCTGCCAGCACAGGTCAACCCGCACACCGGGCGCGTGCATACCTCGTTCTCTCAGACCGGTGCGGTCACCGGGCGGCTGGCGTCGTCGAACCCCAATCTGCAGAACATCCCCATCCGCACGGAGCTCGGACGGCAGATCCGGCGCGCCTTCATCGCCGCACCCGGCCACCGCCTGTTGAGCGTCGATTACTCGCAGATCGAGCTGCGCATCGTCGCCCATGTCTCGGAAGACCAGGCGATGATGCGGGCCTTCCACGAGGATCAGGACATCCACGCCGCCACGGCCGCGGCGGTGTTCGGCGTGGCCCAATCCGCCGTGACGCCCGAGATGCGGCGGCACGCCAAGGCGGTCAACTTCGGCCTGATCTACGGGATGAGCGCCTTCGGACTCTCGCGCTCGACCGATCTGACGCTGGCCGAAGCGGAAAACTTCGTACGGGTCTACTTCGAGCGCTTCCCGGCTGTGCGCCGCTACCTGGACGAGGCGCGCCGGCTGGCTTCGGAACAGGGGTACGTGGAGACGCTGCTCGGCCGCCGGCGCTACTTCCCGCAATTGATGCAGGGCGCCCGCGCCGTCCCGGATGCCGCCCGCAACCGCGCCGAGCGTGAGGCGATCAACGCCCCGATCCAGGGTACCGCGGCCGACATCATCAAGCTGGCCATGATCCGGCTGCCCCAGGCGCTGTCGGACGCCGGGCTGGGTGCCCAGATGCTGCTCCAGGTACACGACGAGCTGGTGTTCGATGTCCCGCAGGCGCAGGTCGGCCCGACGGTGGTGCTGGTGCAGCAGGTGATGCAGTCGCCTATGACGCTGCGCGTGCCACTCAAGACCGATGCCAAAGTCGGAGTCAACTGGGCGGAGATGCAGACCGTCGGCGGCTGACCTCCGCCCCGGGGGGCCGGCCGTCGAATCATGCTATACTCGCCTCACCCTCCCGCGGTGAGCCGCGAGTCATGACCGGACGCCAGGACCTGTTTGATGAATCGATGCGCCTCGGCCATTCTGCGGCCTGGGATTTGCAGTGGGCGCGGGCCATCGAGTTCTATCGCAAGGCCCTGGCCGAGTTCCCCGACCACCCCACCGCTCTGACCAGCCTGGCCCTGGCGCTGCTCGAAACCGGTGAGCTGAAGGAGTCGCTCGCCACCTACCGCCGCGCCTCCCAGACGTCACCCGGAGACCCGATCCCGATCGAGAAGATGGCCGACCTGCACGAGCGGTTCGGCCAATTGAAGGAAGCTATCGAGCTGCGCGACAAGGCTTCTGACCTATACATCCGCCAGCGCGACGTCGAGAAAGCACTCGACAACTGGAACCACATCGCCCGCATCCAGCCCGAGAACCTGGCCACCCGCTCCCGCCTGGCGCTGACCTATGAGCGGCTGGGCCGCCCCAAGGAGGCCGTGGCGGAGTACCTCGCCGTCGCCTCGGTACTGCAGAAGCTTGGGCGGACGGAGCGCGCCATCGAGTCGGCCCAGCGTGCGCTGACGCTGATCCCCGGCGAACCCGACGCTGCCAGTGCCTTGCGCGTCCTGCGGGAGGGTAAGCCGCTGCCACGCCCGGTCCAGCCTCGCGGCGCCACCGCCCCGCTGCGCATGGCGCAGGTCAAGGAGTTCATCAAGGCCGAGGCGACTGCCCCCAGCGACGAGGCCGGCGAAGCGCCGTCCGAGGCCGCTGACCCCGAGGTGTCCGCCCAGCGGCAGGCACTGACCATCCTGGCCGGCATGTTGTTCGATGAGCCCAACGACTCCACCGGCCAACTGAGCACACCGGGTATGAGCGTGCTCACCAAGGGCGAGAAGGGACCGGACGGCAAGCCCACCGGCCGCCCCCAGGCCTACCGCTACCTCGGCCAAGCCATCGATCAGCAAACCCACGGGCATACCATGCAGGCAGCCAAGGACCTCGCCCGGGCGATCGACTCCGGGTTGGACCATCCGGCGGCGCATTACAACCTCGGCCTGCTCTACCGCGAACTGGGCGATGAGGAGGGGGCGCGCAAGCATCTGATGGCCGCCCTCGGCCATCCGGAGTTGGCGCTGGGAGCCAACCTGGCGTTGGGACGCATGGCTCGCAAGAAGGGCGACCTGCCGGAGGCGTCGCGCTTCCTGCTTCAGGCCCTGCGTAAGGCCGACAGCCTGTCGGTCGACGAGAGCCAATCGTCGCAGCTCAACCAGCTGTACGACACCATCCAGGCTTCGCAGAACGTCGGCGACACCGCCACCCTGTCGCAGATTGTGGAGAACACACTGACCTTCCTCAGCGGGCCGGAGTGGCTGAAACGTCTGCGCCAGGCGCGCCAGCAGCTCACCGGCCAGCGGCACGGCACCTCGGTCGTACCCATCGCCGAGATGTTGGCCGTCGGCGGGACCGACCGCGTGATCCAGGCGATGACGCGCATTGACGAGCTCGTGGCGCGGGGTTTGCTCGCCTCCGCCATGGAAGAGGCGATGCTGGCCCTGCAGTCGGCCCCCACCTACCTGGCGCTGCATCAGCGCATGGCCGAGATCATGCTCAAGGGCGGCAAGGTCCAGGCGGCGATTGAAAAGCTGCGCGTCATCGCCGAGACCTACATCATTCGCGGCGATGGCGCCCAGGCGGTCGAGATCTACTCCACCATCCTGACCCAATCGCCGGTCGACATTCCCACCCGCCTGCGCCTCATCGACCTGCTCAGCCAGCAGGATCGCCTCGACCAGGCTGTGCACGAATACATGGAGCTGAGTGAGCTCTACAAGCAGATGGCTGAGATCGACGAGGCGCGCAAGACGCTGGCCGAGGCGCTGCGCCTGGCGCAGCGATCGACCGTCGATCGCCGCCGCTCGGTCGAGATCCTGCACTTGATGGGCGACATCGATCTCTCGCGGCTGGACTGGCGGCGCTCCCTGCGCGTGTACGAGCAACTGCGCACCATTGAACCGAGCGACGACAAGGCGCGCCGGAACGTCATTGACCTGAACCTGCGCCTTGGCCAGGAAGAGCAGGCGGCCAAGGAACTGGACTCGTACCTGGAGTTGCTGGTGCAGGCCGGCCGGAACCAGGAGGCGCTTGACCTGCTGGAGGAGATGGCCCGCGAGCATCCCGGCAAGCAGGCGCTGCACACACGGCTGGCCGACGCCTACCGGGCTGCCGGCCGCAAGATGGACGCCATCGCCCAGTATGACGCCCTGGGTGAGATCCAGCTCGATGCCGGCCAGGCCGAGGCCGCCGCACGCACCATCCAGACGATCCTGTCGATGGACCCTCCCGACTCTGAGGGCTACCGCGAGTTGCTGCGCAATCTGGAATCTGGCCAGTGACGGGCCGGGTCCCCCGGATCACACCGTGTCCGACCTGATCCAAGAACTGATCTTCTCGTTCCAGCGCCTCGACTGGCTGAGCCTGGTCGACCTGCTGCTGGTCACGGCGATCTTCTTCCTCCTGCTGCGGCTGTTGCGCGGCACGCAGGCTGTCGTGCTGCTGCGCGGCATGGTCTTGCTGGTGTTGGCCGTGGCACTGCTCACCAGCCTGCTGCCCCTGCCAGCCTTCTCCTACCTGTTCCGCACGACGCTGCCAGCGCTGCTGATCGCCGTGCCGGTGATCTTCGCCCCCGAGATCCGACGCGCCCTCGAACGGCTGGGACGCGCCGGGGATGTCTTCATCTCCACCTCCGAGCCGGCGCAGGTCGAACGCATCGTCGGCGCGCTGTGCACCGCCACGCAGCGCTTGGCCGACGCCCGGCGCGGCGCGCTGATCGTCATTGAGCGCGACGTCAAGTTGGATGAGTACCTGGAGACGGGCGTGCAGCTCGATGCGCGCCTGACGCCCGAGCTGCTCTTGCAGATCTTCTACATCAACACCCCGCTGCACGACGGGGCCGCCTTGCTGCGCGGAGACCGCGTCGCCGCCGCCGCCTGCGTCATGCCGCTCTCGGCCAGCGGCACACTGTCTCGCTCGCCCGAACGCCAGATGGGGCTGCGCCACCGGGCCGCCCTCGGCATCAGCGAGGTCAGCGACGCGGTGGTGATCGTCGTCTCGGAGGAGACCGGCAGCATCTCGGTCGCCCACAACGGGCGCATGATCCGCCGGCTCGACCAGAGCCGCCTGCGCAACATTCTGATGGCGTTCTACCGCCCCCACGCCCCGCGCTGGATCCCGGTGTGGTTCGAACGCCTGAGCGCCCGCGCCCGCCTCGTGCGGCGCGGCCGCTGAGAGGCATACCATGCTGCGCTGGCTATGGGACAACCTGAGCGCCCTCCTGCTGGCCCTGGTTCTGGCGTTCGTCGTGTGGCTGGCGGCGGTCAACGCCTCCGATCCGGTGGACGTGCGCGCCTTCCCCTCCTCGCTGCCGATCGACTATGTCGGGGTTGCGGACGGCCTTGTCGTCGTCGGCCCGGCGCCGGTTAACGCCCGCGTCACCATCCGGGCCCCGCTCTCGGTGTGGGATCTGCTCACGGCGCGCGACCTGCAGGTCGAGGCCCGCTTGGACGGCCTGACCGAAGGCACGCACGACATCAGCCTCGTTGGTCTTGTCGGCCGCCAACCGGCCCGCGTGACACAGATCGAACCGGCGCGGCTGGAGATCACGCTCGAGAAGGCGGCCAGCAAACGGCTGGCGATCCGTGCTGTGGCCGCCGGCGAGCCGGCGCTGGGCTACCGCTTGGACAACCCGGTCGCCGTTCCCGACACGGTGGGCGTGACCGGGCCGGCATCGCTCGTCGACCAGGTGGCCGAGGTGCTCGCCCATGTTGACGTCACCGGGCGTCGCGAGGACATCGACACCGACGTCCAGCTCACGGCCATGGATGCCGCGGGCCGGGCCCTCGTCGGCCTGACTCTCGAGCCGGCCTCCGCCCGCGTCGTCACCACGGTCCATCAGCTCGTCGGCTACAGGTTGGTGGCCGTCATCCCGATCATCCAGGGGCAGGTCGAGCCCGGGTATCAGGTGTCCAGCATCATCGTCTCGCCGACGCTGGTGACGGTCTTCTCGCCCGACCCGAAGGCGGTCGAAGCCTTGCCCGGCTTCGTCGAGACCGAGTCGATCAACCTGACCGGCGCACGCGACGACATCGAGCAGACCGTCGGCGTACAGCTCCCCGAGGGAACCTTCCTGGCCGGAAGCCAGGCCGTGATCGTCCAGATCCAGGTGACGCCGATCGAGACGACCATCAACGTGCGCCGGACGGTGGAGATCGCGGACGTGCCGCCGGGCCTGTTCGCACAATCCTCACCGGCGACAGCATCCGTGATCCTCAAGGGCCCGCTGCCCGTGCTGGACCGGCTGCTGTACGAGGACGTGCGCGTCGTGCTGAGCGTCGAGGGTCTGGGGGCAGGCATCTACCAACTCACCCCCCAGGTGATCATCCTGCCCGAGGGCGTCGTCTTGCAGACCCTGCTTCCGGAGACGTTCGAGATCACGCTCTCGCGCACACCGTCGCCAACGTCGGCCGCCCCGGCCCCCTGAGCCCATGCCCAAACTCGTCGTCGCCCTCGTAGGCCGCCCCAATGTGGGCAAATCGACTCTGTTCAATCGTCTGGCCGGCCAGCGGCTGGCGGTCGTCGATGACCGCCCCGGCACGACCCGCGACCGGCTGGTGGTGGAGGCGGAGTGGCGCGGCATCACCTTCGACCTGGTCGACACCGGCGGGATCGATCCCACGGGCGGGCTGCGCGGCGAGCCGCTCAGCCTGGACTCGGCCGACTACATCGAGCAGATTCGCACCCAGGCCGAAGTGGCCGTCGGCGGCGCCGATGCCGTCCTGTTCCTGGTCGATGCCATGAGCGGTGCAACCCCGGCCGATCACGAAGTGGCCACCATCCTCCGCCGCGCGCAGGGCGCGTTGCGCGATCGACAGCCGCCGCCCGTACTGCTGGTCGTCAACCGCTGCGACAACACGGCGCTGCGCGACCAGGCGGTCGAGTTCTACGAGCTCGGCATGGGCGACCCCTACCCGGTGTCTGCGCTGCACGGTACCGGCACGGGTGACCTGCTGGACCGCCTGTTCGAGGCGTTGGGCCCCCAGGCGCTCGCGGCGGAGGAGCCCGAAGCCTCCGTGCGCATCGCCATCGTCGGGCGGCCGAACGTCGGGAAATCCAGCCTGCTGAACCGCATCCTGGGCGAGGAGCGGGTGATCGTCTCCCCCATCCCCGGCACGACGCGGGATGCGATCGACACCACCTTGAATGCCTTCGGTACGCAGGTGACGCTGGTCGACACCGCCGGCATCCGTCGCCGAGGCCACATCGACCCGGGCGTCGAGAAGTACTCCGTGCTGCGGGCATTGCGGGCGCTCGAACGCGCCGACGTGGCGCTACTGGTTGTAGACGCCACCGCGGGCGTCACGGCCCAGGACGCCCACATCGCCGGCATGGTCATCGACCTGTCCAAGAGCGTGGTGGTGGTCGTCAACAAGTGGGACGCGGTCGACAAGGACAGCAACACGCTGCATGCGTATACAGGGCACGTGCGCCAGGAGCTCAGCTTCCTCGACTACGTGCCGGTGTTGTTCATCTCCGCCAAGACCGGGCAGCGCGTCAGCCAAGTGCTGCCCACCGCGCTGCAGGTGCAGGAGGAGCGCCTGCGCCGCATCGCCACCTCCGATCTTAACCGGATGATGCAGGCAGCCCTGGATCAGCATCCGCCCCCGGCCAAGGGCGGCGCCGAGGTCAAGCTGTACTTCATGGCGCAGGTGCGCACCGATCCACCGACGTTCGCCATCCAGGTCAACAACCCGAAGCTGGTGCACTTCACCTACACGCGCTTCCTCGAGAACCGCATGCGCGAGCGCTACGGATTCCTGGGCACGCCGATTCGGATCGTATACCGCAAGCACGAGCGCAAGTCGCGGCGCTGATCCCGTTCCTTGCCCTGCCCCTCCCGGCGACAGGATCCGTGGGACCTCCAAGGTCCTGCTTGTCAGCACCCGCGCCGGGTCTTATAATCGTTCGCGTGACACAGCCGATCCTCGAAGTCCTCCCCGCCGAGCCGCGCCGCTCGGCGATTTGGGCCGTTCTGGTCGAGATCATCCAGACGGCGCTGATCGCCACGCTGCTGTTTCTGGCCGTCAACCTGGTCACGGCCCGCATCCGGGTCGAAGGCAGCAGCATGGAGCCCAGCCTGCACGACGGCGAGATGGTGGTGGTCAACCGGCTGGCCTACCGCTGGTCAGAGCCCGGGCGCGGCGACATCATCGTCTTCCGCTTCCCGCTCGACCCTGCTCGCCGGTTCATCAAGCGGGTCATTGGCCTGCCGGGCGACATGGTCGAGGCACGCGCCGGACTCCTGTACGTCAACGGCACAACGCTCGACGAACCGTACATCGCCGCGCCGCCGCGCTACGACGGGACATGGCTTGTGGAAGCCGGCCAGCTGTTCGTCTTGGGCGACAACCGCAACAACTCGTCCGACTCTCAGAACTGGGGCCCCCTGCCCCTCGACGAGGTCATCGGGAAGGCCGTCCTGGTGTACTGGCCCCTGCCCGACGTAGGCGTCATCCCACACTACACGCTGGTGGCGGCGGCTGAGGAGTAGAGCCGGCAGGGGGTGTGCTACAATCCGCCCCGTCTCGAGGCCAAGGCATGGACGCCGCTTCGCCGAGGTGGCCGAGGACCTGGCGGATGTCACCCGCGCGGCGCATGCCCACGGGGTGCTGGTCAAGCTGATTCTGGAGACCGTGCTGCTGACGGACGAAGACAAGGTCGCCGCCTGCCTGTTGGCCGCCGGCGCCGGGATCGACTTGGTGAAGACCAGCACCGGCCCGGTGGGCGGCGAGGCGACCGTGGCGGATGTGGCCCTGATGCGTCAGGTGGTGGGCGACCGGCTGGGGGTCAAGGCCGCCGGGGGCATCCGGACCCTGGCCGACGCCCGGGAGATGGTGGCAGCCGGCGCTACACGTCTGGGGACCAGCGCTGGCGTGAACATTGCACAGCAGGCCGTGGGCGAGGCCGCGATGCAAGTGGCGCCGGCAGGGTATTGAGATGGTTGACAACGAGGAGAAGCGAAGCTATCCGTGCCGAGAGTGCCAGGTGGGCGCTCTCCAGTCGCGGCCGGTGTCCTACTTCACCGTCCAGGACGGGCGGCTGATCTCCGTCCCCGACTTCCCGGCCTGGGTGTGTGACGTGTGCGGGACGACCGAATACGATTCAAGCGCCCTGGCCGAACTGCATGCCATGCTGGAGGCCAGCCGGCAATCGCTGCGGCCTCGGCGGCGGCTGCGCCCCAAGGGCGACATCGAGCCGCCCCGCCCGACAGCCGATCCACGGCGACGCCCCTGATTCGCCGCCGTTCGGAGCTCGCGTCCGGGAGGCGCGATGACTGAAGACAGCGGGAAACGCCCATCACCCCGCGTGATCGTCATCGCCGACGTGGAGGCCAACGCCCAGTCGCTGGTCAAGCGCGTCCTGGCCCCGGCCGGGATGCAGGCCTGGATCGAGACGGCCAAGTCCCCGCCCTGCGACATCCTCGTCGTCGACGTCACCCAGCTGCGGGGCGACCCGCTGGCCGGGCTGCGCGCGCGCCGCGACGCCGGCGACACGACGCCGGCCATTGTCCTGGCCGCCCATTTCTCCCCGGCGCGCATCCGCGACCTGTTCCGCCTGAACGTCGGCGACGTCCTGCTCAAGCCATACCGTCCTGAAGATCTGGTACAGGCTATCGGCGAACTGACCGAGGTTCGCTCGGCCGAGGCCAACACGCAGATCCTGGCCCACAAGCTCGACATCCTGCGTGAGCAAATCAAGCGGCGCTCGGACGAGGTGCGCACGTTGTCCGAGATCGGCCGCGCCGTTGTCAGCCTGGGCGACCTCGACGCGATTCTGACCCGCGTCGTCGAGGCGGCGGCGTTCATGTCCGATGCCGAAGAGGCCAACATCTACCTGGCGGATCCGGGGACGAGCGATCTTGTCTTGCGCGCCAGCAAGCAGGCGGGCGAGAAGCATGCCACGCTGCAGCGCCTGCGCGTCTACGACACGCTTGTCGGCCAGGTGTTCCGGACAGGCCAATCGCTGCTCCACCAACCATCGCTCGAAGGCGGCACCGTCAAGGTACAAACCGGGTTCCTCGTGCATTCCCTGATCGAGGTCCCGCTGCGGGTCAGCAGCCGCGTCGTTGGCGTGATGGGCGTCTACAACCGCCTTGCACCGCGCGCCTTCACCGAGCACCAGCTGACACTGCTGCAGGCGCTGGCCGACTGGGCGGGCGTGGCGCTCGAGCATGCCTCGCTGGTGTCCAAGGCCCGTGCCGCCGAACCGGAGACAGCTCAGCCTGGCACGATCGCGCTGGCGCCTCAGGCGCTGGTCGAAGGCTTGCGTCAGGCGGGAGACGGCCTGGCCGCGCTGCTGGAGGAAGGCGCCGGCGCCATGGGGGAAGCGCAGCGACGCAGTCTGCAACGCCTACTGGCCCACCTGCGGAAGTTGGCCACTCTCCCCGTGGCGCTGATGGATGAACAGACGGCGAGTGGTCTGGTCGACCTGGTGGCCGTGCTGCAAGCGGTCGTCGACGAGCTGACGTCGGAGGCAACCCGCAGCGATGTCGAACTTGTGCTCGAGCCCGGCCCTCCGCTCCCACACCTGCACACCGACCGGCCGCAGGTGCGCCAGATCCTGAACTCCCTGGTAAGCTCATCGATCCGGCGCGTCGGGCGCGGCCGGGTCGAGATCTCCATCCACCGCTTCAATGTCGCCAACGGTCGATCGACCGATCGCCAGGTGCCGTCGGGGCTGCCCCTGCGGGACGGAGTGTGGGCGGCAGTCTCGGTGGCCGACAACAGCCGCGGCTACTCATCCGACACGCTCTACGCGCTGACGGCGCAGCGGGCGGATCCCAACGCCGGGCGCACCGGCCCGGGGCTGAGCATGGGGGAAACCCGGCTGATGGCGGAAGCGCTCGGGGGGTATCTCTGGCATTCGAAGCCGCCCTCGGGGACGTGCATCACCTTCGCACTGCCGGCGGCCTGAGCGGAGGGTGCCATGGCGTACAAGCCTGTCTCGGTCGAGGTCTACACGACCAGCCACCGCATCCTGGGCAAGATCACGCCCGGGGCGGCCGGCCTGGTTTCCTTCCTCAACATCCCGACCACGTCATACGTCGAGATCGAGGGGGCCCACCTCAACCGGCTGCATCAACCCGGCCGGCTGGTGGCGCGCTACCCATCCGTCTGGATCGCCAAGCACCAGGTGGTCGCCATCCTGCTCAGCAACCGGGCTGAGATGGGTCCCACGGGCATGGCCCGCGGCGGGTACTCGACCTCGGCGCCGCACTGGGTGCATATCTTGCTCGGCGGCTACGAGGTGCGCGGCATGATCGAAACACCGGGCAAGTTCGACTTCGCCGGGTTGATGTTCCAGAGCGAGCGCATCTTCGTGCCGATCTACATCGCCAAGCTGTTCGCCATCCTGTTCCCCAGCGTCGAGGCCGAATCGCAGGCCATGCTGTTCAACCGCACGATGGTCGACGGCATGGCGCTGCTGCCGAAGGATGAGATTCCGGAACAATACCGCCACCTGGCGGCGACCGGCACGAGTCCACTCGTGCCCAATCTTCCGAGCGGGGGGAAGACCGGCCCGCTGCCGTAGCCGCCTGACGACAACGTGAACCGCGGCGCGTCCGCCATGGACGCGCCGGCGCGGAGCCATCCGGCTGGGGGCAAGGATGACGCTCTTCGCCATCGCTATTGCCTGGATGCTCGGGATCTTCCTGGGGTCGCAATCCGAGCTGCCAACCTGGCAGTGGCTGACGCTGGCCGTGCTCGCCCTGGCATCCGGCTGGATCCTGCGCCGCCGGCGAGTTGCCATTCTCTTCGTCGGCCTGCTGATCGTCTTCGCCGGCGCGGCGCGGCTGCAGTCGACCCGCCGTCCCCCCAGCCCGAACGACGTCCGTTCCTTGAACGACACCGGCAAACCGGTCACGCTGGTCGGCGTTGTGACCGAGTACCCGGATGTGCGCGATGCATACACCGGGATTCGGGTGCGCGTGCGCGCGGCGATCGAAGACGGGACGCCGCGTGCCGCCGAAGGTCTGGTCCTTGTTCACGCAGACCGCGACGCAGACTGGGTGTACGGCGATGTCGTCCAGACGGCGGGGCGGCTGGAGACGCCGCCCGAGTTCCCCGATTTCTCTTACCGCGACTACCTGGCGCGCCAGGGGCGTACACAGCCTGATGCCGCGCGCCGCCGTCACACGCGTGGCAACGGGCGAGGGAAGCCCTGTGCTACGCGCTGTCTACGCCTACCGGACTCGGGCACAAGGCGTTCTGCGGGCGCTGTTCCCCGAGCCGGAGGCGTCGCTGCTCTCCGGCATCCTGCTCGGGATCGAGAGCCGCATTCCCGACGGCCTCCGCCAGGCGTACAACGCCACCGGTACGGCGCACATCATCGCCATCTCCGGCTTCAACATCGCCATCATCGCCGGGCTGTTCGGCAAGTTGTCCACGCGCTGGCTGGGCGCGCGGCGCGGTGCGATCGCGGCGCTACTGGGTATCGCCGTCTACACCGTGCTCGTCGGGGCAGGTGCCTCCGTCGTACGCGCGGCGCTGATGGCCGGGCTGGTGATCGTGGCGCAGCGGCTCGGGCGGCAGAACGACGCGCTGGCGGCGATGGGCGCGGCAGCCATCCTGATGACCCTCGTCCAGCCTATGACGCTGTGGGACGTCGGATTCCAGCTGTCCTTCGGCGCCACGCTGGGGCTGGTGCTCTACGCCGAGCCGCTCCAAACAGCCTTAGCCCGGGCGGCGCGGCGCTGGCTCGAGCCAAAGCGGGCCGCGCGGCTGGGAGGGCTGGTCGGTGAGTACGCGCTGTTCACGCTGGCGGCGCAGGTGACAACGCTGCCGCTGACGGCGCTGTACTTCCATCGCTTCTCGCTCGTGGCGTGGATCGCCAATCCCCTGATCCTTCCCGCTCAACCCGCGGTCATGATGCTCGGCGGACTGGCTGCGCTGGCCGGGACGCTGTGGCTGCCGCTAGCGAGGCCGCTGGCGTGGATCGCCTGGCCCTTTGTCGCCTACACCAATCGGCTGGTCGAAGGGTTCGCTACGTGGCCCTCGGCCAGCATCCCCCTGGGGCAGACCAGCCTGGCAGCGGTGGCCGCCTACTTCGCTGTCCTGTTCGGGCTGACCTTCGGCCTGCCAACGCTCAGAGTCCGGTGGCCGACACTCAGGCTTCCGTCCGTCACGTCCGCCGTCGGCCTCGGCGCGCTGGCCTTCAGCGTCTTCTTCGCCTGGCGGTCGGCGTCCGACCAGCCGGACGGCCAACTCCACGTGACGCTGTTCGACATCGGGGCCGGCGGCGCGCTCGTGGTGCAGACGCCCTCCGGCCGCGCCGTGCTGATCGATAGCGGGCCGAGCCCGGTGGCCCTGGCCGATGCGCTGGGCCGGCGACTGCCGTTCAACAGCGCGGCCATCGATGTTTTCATCCTGAGCGGCAGCGCCTCCGAGCCGTGTGGCGGGCTCCAGGGCCTGGAAGCACGTTTCCCGATTGCGATGGCGATTCTGCCCAGGGACATCGCCGCACCGGAATGCCGGGCGATGGAAGCCCGCCTGCTCGCCGCCGGGAAGCGCATCGTCCGAGGCGAGGCGGGCCTTGCGCTCGACCTCGGCGCGGGCGCCCGGTTGGAGGTCCTCGCCGCCAGCCCACGCGGGATGGTGCTCGGATTGTCGTACGGTAAGGCGCGGTTCCTGCTTCCGCTGGGCGCCGATCCCGAGATGATCGATTCGCTCCTGCATGCCGGCCGGCTGGCGCCGGCGCAGGTGCTCGTCCTGGCCGACGGCGGCTACGCGGCCGTCAATCCGCCCGAGCTGTTCGAACGCGTGCGCCCGCTGGCAGCTGTTGTCGGCGTCGAGGTCGATGACCGGCGTCGGCTACCGTCGCCCGAAGTCCTCGAGGTGCTGGCCGGGACGACGGTCCTGCGTACCGACCGTAACGGCTGGATCGAGTTCCGGACCGATGGCGACAGCCTGTGGGTGGAGGCCGAGTGGTCCGGCGAGATGAGCCAACGCCTCACCCCTCGATAGTCAACCCGCACCTACGCCACGGCGCGTGCCCTCTGCGACAGCAGATCCGGGCAAGTCACGTGGAGCATTGTATAATCCCACGTATGGACCGCCAGGACGAGCGGATATCACATTCCCGGGCCGACGAGTCGATCGAGGCCAAGACGCTCTGGTTCAGTTCGTTGCCCTTGCGTGAACGCATGGTGCTGCTGTGCGAATTCACGGAGCTGGCGCTGGCGGTGAACCCGGGGCTCCTGGAGCAGAGCGATGCTGAACCGCCTGGCAGGCGTGTTCTCGTCCTTTCAACGCCATGATGTCCGGTACATGGTGATCGGCGGCATCGCCGCCGTGCTACACGGCGTCCCTCGCGCCACGTTCGATCTCGACCTCTTGATCGATCCAAGCCTGGAGAACTCCAAACGGTTGCTGGATGCGCTTGCCGAGCAGGGCTTCGGCACGGCGACGATGACTACCCCCGACGAGCTCGCACGGCACGAGATCACGATCTTCAAGGACCGCGTGCGGATCGACGTCCTCACCCAGGCTCCCGGCATCGACTTTGGCCAGGCCTGGGGGCGCAAGGTGGTGATGGAGTACGAAGGTCAGGCCTTCCAGGTTGTTTCGCGGCAAGATCTGATCGCCTCCAAGAAAGCGTCGGGCCGCCTGGTGGACATGGAAGACGTCCGACTGCTTGAGCTCGGTGGCACCCCCACTCCGGATTGACGCCCCTGCCTGCGTAAGCCACGCCGATAGCCTCATCGGACGCACCTGCAATCGCTCTCAGCCTGCATTCGAACGCAGGAGCGAGGTCGGCGGCTGTACCTCGCCGCCGACCTCAAATGCTGCTGCATCCGGCCCGGCCCGCCTTTGGAGGCCTGGCCGCGTGGTCGTCCGTTATTGAAGCCCGTAGACGACGGACACCTCGGCACGGATCGAGATCTGCCCCAGGCTAACCGGCCCGTCGTCACGGGTTGCGGAGGTGCCTTCGCTCGGGCCGGCGTTCTGGACGACGTTCTGCGTCCACAGGTTCTGGCTGCGCCCGTACCACCAGCTGTTGAAGGATGACCAGGTGTTCTCGCTGATCGATAGCACGCACCCGGGCCTGGCTCCCGCGGCGCTGGCCAGTGCGGCGGCCTTCTCGCCGGCGGCCTTCATTGCCAGCGCTCGCGCCTGGTCACGATACGTGCGCAGCTCGCTGGTATAGAACTCGACGTTGACCACCTGGTTGGCGCCGGCCTTCAACGCCGCGCCGATCACCGGGCTGACCATCTTCACCTGGCGCAGCGTCACGGCGACCAGGTTGTTGATGCGGTACCCCTTGATGTACAGCGAGTCGTAGTCCTCGTAGATCGGCTCGATGATGTACCAATCGGTGGCGATGTCCTTCTCGGCGACTCCCTGGCCGCGCAGCGCCTGGATCACCTTCTGGATGGCGCGCGTGTTGGCCGTCTCGACCTCGTTGACCGTCACGCCGTTTGACTGCACGCCGAGCTGGATCAGGACGCGGTCGGGCGTGACGTTGACCACCGCCGTCCCGCTGACCTGGACCGTGCGGTTGGACGTGCAGGCGTCTGGGGTTGGAGGCGCGACGGCGGGCGTCGGTGTTGGGTCGGCAGCTTGGGCAGGGAGCTGGGGTAGCCCAAGGGCAAGCACGGCGAGCAACAGGGCGCTAGTCAGGGCTGCATTGAGGACAACAGGCAGCGATTTCATGGAACCTCCTGATGGGGAGACGGCTGCTCAAACCGTACGCCGTCCACCGGTCAGGAGGGTGTCAGGACTCCGGCAGTCTTGGGACAATCGCGGCGGCAGGCAGGGAGAACGTGATTCTCGTTCCCTGCCCCGCCGCGCTCTGAGCGCCGATGCGTCCGCCTTGCGCCGTGATCAGCGCCCGGGCGATGGCCAATCCCAGCCCGGCGCCGCCCGACGCCCGATCCCGTGCAGCGTCGAGGCGGTAGAACCGCTCGAAGATGAGAGGCAGGTGTTCGGCGGGGATACCCGGACCCGGGTCGTGGACTGAGCACTGCACCTCGTCCCCGGCGCGTGTGAGGGTGACGGTGACGGTGGATCGGTCGGGCGCGTGGCGGATGGCGTTGTCGAGCAGGTTGTCGAGCACCTGTGCCAGGCGGTCGGCATCGCCCAGGACGAAGACGTTCGCCGGCGACTCCTGGTCCCCCATCACAACACGAAGGTCCACTTGCCGTCGACCGGCAAGGGGGGCAAGACTTTCGCAGCGATCGCGCGCCAGCGCGGCCAGGCCCAGTGGCTGCGGGTTCAGCCGCAGCGCGCCGGCATCGGCACGGGTGAGCACGAGCAGCTCATTGACCAGGCGGATCAGCCGATCCACCTCGCGCTCCATCGACGCCAGGAGGGGCATGCGGCCCTCGACATCGTCCAGCGCGCCGTCCTCCAGCGTCTCGATCGTCCCCTTGATGACCGTCAGTGGCGTGCGCAGCTCATGAGTGACGTCGGCCAGGAAGGCGTTCTTGGCCTGGTCCGACTGGCGCAGGCTGGCGGTCATGGCGTTGAACGCCTCACCCAGGCTGTGCAGTTCGGCGATGTCGCTCTCGGCGGAGATCGGCTGGCCCAGGTCACCGGCGCGGACCGAGTCCGCGGCGTGGGCGAGGGTGACGAGGGGCCGCGCGAGCCGGCGGGCGAGCAGCGTCCCGGCCACGCCGGCGAGCAGGATGGCGGCCAGGACTGCGCCGGCGAACTGGAACAAGGCACCGGACGGAAGGCCGCTAGCCGGGAGCGGCATCGCCAGGTAGGCAATGCCCGCCAGGCTGCCATCGGCGGCCAGGATGGGTGCAGCGGCGTAGAGCACGCGTCGGTTGCCGGCGGCGGCGACGCGCCGCACGGCCGTTGCCGGCTGACCCTGCATGGCCAGCTGGATCTCGGGGCGCTGGAGCAGCTCGTCCGAGGGTACGAACCCCGCGTTCTCGGCCGTGGGCACCTGGACTTGTGAGTCACCTCCGGCCAGAGGCAACGTGACCACGACCGCACCTTGCGGACCGAGCACGCGGGTGTGGATTCCCGGTTCGACGTTCGACGTTTGGACGTAGGGCTCGAGGGGCACGGCGGGCAGCGGCGTGCCTTGCAGGGCCGCCGCCGTCAGGCGCGCCTGCGCGCGCATGTTGTCACGTTGGGCGTTGAGGTAGAGCTGCTCGACAGCGAGCCAGGCGAGGAGACCTGCCAGGCCCATGCCGAGGATGAGCACCGTCAGGTAGCTGAGCGTCAGGCGCGACTGCAGGCGGGTGCGCATGGCATCACACGTTGAGGCGGTAGCCGACGCCGCGCACGGCTTCGATGGCGTCGGCCTCGGGCGCCGCTCGACGCAGGGCGGCGCGCAGGCGTTTGACGGCGCTGTCGACCGCGCGCGTGTCGCCGGCGAAATCGTAGCCCCAGGCCTGCTCGAGCAGGCGCTCGCGGCTGAGGACCCGCCCGGCATTGAGCAGCAGGCAGTGCAGCAGGTCGAACTCCAGGCGCGTCAGCTCGAGCGGCTGAGGGCCGATGGTTACCAGGCGGCGTTCGATATCGAGCGCTAAGTCGCCGGGGCCATGCAGGACCATCGCCGGCGCGGGCTGCCCCTCCTCCAGGCGGGCGCGGCGCAAGACGGCTTTGACCCGGGCCAGCAGCTCGCGCATGCTGAACGGTTTGGTGATGTAGTCATCCGCGCCGATCTCCAGCCCGACAACGCGGTCGGTCTCCTCGCCCAGGGCGGTGATCATGATGATCGGCACGGAGGTGGACTTGCGCAGCTCGCGGCACACGTCCAGCCCGTCGACCTCGGGGAGCATCAGGTCGAGCAGGATCAGGTCGGGGTTCGCCTCGCGGGCCAACCGCAACGCCTGGCGTCCATCGGCGGCGACAAGCACATCGTAATGCGCCTTGCGCAGGTTGTAGGCCAGCAGGTCGGTGACCGACGGTTCATCGTCGACAACGAGGATGCGTGCGGACATTGGGCACAGGATAGCACAGGATTGTGGCAGGCTGGTGTCAGGAGGTCGGCAGGCGACACACCGCCAAAGGCCGACATAGCCTCGACGGGTGAGGTGGGCGCCCTGCCCGAGCCTCGCCGACGCGCATCATCTCGGTTGCTTTGACCTTCACCGTGAGAGGTGCAACACCAGGAGTGTCGCCAACTCCAAGGCTTGCCGGTTCCGCGCCGCGCAAGCATGGCCCGAAGTGAAGGATACCCGATCCAAGCCCTCGCGGCCGCGGAACCCCGTCACACTGGTCCGGTGGGCTCCCCGACTTTCTCCAGCGCAACCAGCGCCGCGCCGTAGGCACCCATCAGCTGCGGATGGGGTGGCACGATCACGCGCTGGCCGGTCTCGGCCTCCAGCAGGCGTGCGATAGCGGGGTTGCGTGCAACCCCGCCCGAGAGCATCAGTGGCGGTCGGAGCCCAACGGTCCGGATCATCGCCACCAGCCGCTCCACAAGCGCCCGGTGCAGGCCCTTGAGGATCGGCTCGACGGCCACGCCGTGGGCGAGCAGCGAGACGATCTCGGACTCGGCGAACACGGTGCAGGTGCTCGAGAGCGTGGCCTCGTCGCGCGCCGAAAGGGCGACCTCGCCCAGGTGCTCCAGATCGACGCCCAGCCGCCGGCTCGTGTTCTCAAGGAATCTGCCGGTGCCCGCAGCGCACTTGTCGTTCATGGCGAAGTCGAGCACCTCCCCCTCCGGACTCAGCCCGATCACCTTGCTGTCCTGGCCGCCAACGTCGACCAGCGTCCCGCCATGTCCAAGCGCACGGTACACGCCCCGCGCGTGGCAAGTGATCTCGGTGACCACCCGGTCCGCCTGGCGCACGAGCTTCCTACCGTACCCGGTTGCGACCAACGGCCTCGCTTGCGCGTCACCTACCTCCGCGGAGCGGGCCGCCTCGGCGGCGCGCTGCAGCAGCCGCTCGATCTGCTCCTCAGCCCGCGGCTCGGAGTCCTCCAGGACATGCCAGTGCAGCACGCCTTCGGCGTCCACCCCGACGATCTTGGTCGTGGATGACCCGACATCGATTCCCCACGCACGGATGCCGCTCATGCTAACGCTCCAACGTCTCGATGAAGGCCGCCACACGGTTGGCGATCTGCGCCTCGGAGTAACAACGGGAATCGTTGTGATCGGCTTCGAGCAGCAGTGCCGGCACGCCGGACTCCCGCGCCAGCCGGTCGCGTTGATCGAGTTGGCCGATCGAATACGGCTTGCACGAGCGGTCGGAATGCAGCAAGACGCCGTCGATCGAATACTGCTCGATCATCCGGCGCATCGTCGCCAGCTTGTGCCCCGACCCGCGGTTGAGGATCGGGTACAGGTAAGTGCGCGCCATGGACTCGAACGGCTGGTCCGGATCGATCAGATCGGCCAACTCGCCCCAGGCGTTGGTGTAAGTGGAGGCGACCAGCGCCGCACCTTCTGCGCCCAACATCTCGGCCACGTCCCTCAGCCGGTACCAGATCGGCAGGTTGTCCCACAGCAGGCGGTGTTTCTCATGCTGGACGGCGCCCACGCCGGCAGCGATGCGAGCATCGACTTCCTTGAGCATGGCGGCGTAGAAATCGACTGTGGCGGGCTCGCCGCGCATCTCGACCACCGGGGCCATCAGCGTGAACTGATCGACGACCGAAATCGGGGCCGGGCGCCGGACGTTGCGCTCCATGACCTGCATCCACAGGTGGGAGGCCCCGCGGCTGAGCCGGCCGGTTTCCCGCAGCCTGCCCATGTCGAGACTCTGCCCCGCGATCCTCTCGACGGCAGGGACGCAGGCCTCCAGCTGCCGACGGACGTACTCGACGGCGTGCTCGGGCGCGGTCTCGAAGTAGACAAACGGCGTGTCGATCAGCACCAGCGGCACGCGCAGGTGATGAGCGAGCACGCGATACCAGAACAGGACCGTCTGGCAGATGTTGGTGCAGGCGTAAAGCAGGTCCGGCCTGGGCAGCCGCCCCACCGGCGTTCGCCCCGAGAACAAGCTCCCGAGGTCGGTTCGGGCATACGAACACAGGTCACGCGAGTAGCCGGCGTTCTCGGCCTCGCACGAAAGGTCGACGGCCACGCGTGCCGCGCCGCAGATGGCCCCGTGGTTCTCCGGGTAGACGGTGAAGAAACCGAGGGCGTGCAGGAGCTCGACCGGCGCGCCGGAGGTTACCCAGGCCACCTTCTGGTTGCGGTTGGCGTAGCGACCCTCGAGCCAGTGCCGGGCGACCATCTCCTTGCCGCGTGCGGCGACGTTCAGCGGCGGAGCCAGGTAGTCGCTTTCCCAACCGGAGCCCGCACGCGCCCGCCACTCGTTCCCCCAGCGCTGCACGCGAAGCGCCGCCGGGCCAATGAGCCTGGAGGAGGCATAGTCGCGCAGGACGTCCAGCACCGTCATGCGATCATCTCGAGGAAGGCCTCCAGGCGCGTGCGCGCCTGGTGCGAGGGCGGGTCGTTCAGGTCGACCTCCACCGCGATCGAAGGCAGCCCGGCATCGCGCAGCCCGGAGCGCAGCGACGGCAGGTCAAACAGCTCCGGCTCGCAGAACTTCACGTCGTGGAACACGACGCCGCGCGCCCCGGTCGTCTGCGCCAAGCCGATCAGATGATCCAGCCGATCCTGGATGGGCGAACCGCGCGTCGGGTCGGGTGGCCCGCCAATCAGGCTTTCGGCCATCCGCGCGAACGGCTCGCGGCTCTTCCCTTCGGGGTAAAGCCTGCGTCCGCAGCACGCCAGGTCATCAGCGACAACTGAGGCTCCCAGCTCGTCCACGGCGCGCAGCATCTCCATTGGCTCGGGGACGATCCCCGAAAGCACAATGGGAGTGTGCGGCCGCGTGTCGGCGGGAGGCAGAGCGAGCATTGCCTGGGCCAGCTCGACAAAGGAACTCAGAGGCAGGAACTCGCGCGCCCGGACCAGGCGGTAGAAGTCGAACGTCGTCAGCGGGAGCGTCGGCCGGCGTTCGAAGAGGCGTCGCAGCAGCGCATCGGCCGCTTCTTCCTCGAGGATCGACTGCAGGAGGTCAGCTTCCGAGGGCGCCCGCCGCGCCACTTCCGCCAGCCGCCGATAGAGTGCGCGCAGTTCCTCAGCCAAGAATGCCGTGGCCTCTGCACCCTGGGTGCGGGGCAGATACAGCGGCAAGACGGGCTGACGCGGATGGACGAAGTCCAAGAGCACGCTCCCCAGGCCCTGCAGCGAGTCGCAGGCGTGGGGCACGATCAGCAGGTCGGCGACCTGCAGGCCGCCGGACTCGAGAAACGCGAGCGCGTTGCGCACGATCGAGCATACGTACGGCTGCAGGTGCGAGGCGGCGCGCGTGGCGTCGACGTTGGGCGGCCCCCAGACTTCGATGGGCAGGATACCGAAGGCGCGCAGCAAGGCGCGGGGATAGTGGATGGGCAGGACGGCTGCCACCAGGCCACCACGCTCGTGGTGTGCCACGGCGACATCGAGCCTGCGGGGGATGGACGGCAGTCCGTTGAGGATCACGCCAGGCTACCTGAGCTCCGAAGATGATAGCCCCGCGCCGGCAGCAACGAAACCGGCCCACCTCTTCCAGTGGGGGGGCCTGCAGCCACGTTCCCACCCCAATCCGGAATGCGGCCCATCCCGAGTTCCGCGGCCGAGCCGCGGCTGGCCCACCATCCGCCAGGCGATCCCGGCAGGGGTGCTATCTCGGTGCCCCTTCGCCCGGCTGCGCTTTCGCGGTTTCCTCTTCGCGCAGCGCCCGGCGCAGGACCTTGCCGACCAACGTCTTGGGAAGCTTCTCCCGGAACCCGACGCTGCGCGGCACCTTGTACGGAGCCAGGTTCTCCTTGCAGTAGGCGATGATCTCCTCGGCTGTGGCGGTTTCACCGTCCTTGAGCACGACCAGCGCCTTGACCTCCTCACCGCGTTCCGGCGCGAGCACGCCGAAGGCCGTTGCCTCACGCACCTTGGGGTGCGCGTAGAGCACGTCCTCGATCTCGCGCGGGTAGATGTTGTACCCGCCGGTGCCAAGGATCATGTCCTTCTTGCGGTCGACGATGCGGAAGTAGCCGTCCGGCTCCATCATCGCCAGGTCGCCGGTGCACAGCCACGGCCCTCCGCCGCTCGGATCGGGGCGCAGGACCTTGGCCGTCTCCTCGGGGTGATTCCAGTAGCCCTTCATCACCTGCGGACCTCGGATGCACAGCTCGCCGACCTCGATCGGGCCGAGCACGCGCTCGCCCGTGTCGGCGTCGACGATCCGTGCCTCGGTATCGGGATACGGGATGCCGATCGTCCCCAGGCGGTTGCGGCCGAAGGCCGGGTTGGCATGCGTCACCGGCGAGGTCTCACTCAGCCCGTAGCCCTCGATCAGGCGCGCCCCGGTGATCTCCTGGAAGCGCTCCTGTACTTCGACCGGCAGCGGCGCCGCGCCGCTGTTGCACACCTTGAGCGAGCGCAGGTCGTAGTTGCCCACCTGGGGATGGTTGTTGATGGCGGCGTACATGGCAGGCACGCCGGGGTAGAAGCTCGGGCGGTACCGGCTAATGCTCTGCAGGATGTCCTTCACGTCGCGCGGATCGGGCACCAGGATGGCCGTCCCCGCCAGCAGCGCTCCCGGGTTCATGCAGCACGTCATGCCGTAGGAATGGAACAGGGGCAGCGCGGCCAGCGTGCTCTCGCGGCCCTCGACGGCGTTGACCCAGTTCAAGACCTGGTAAGCGTTGACCAGGATGTTGCGATGGGTGAGCTCGGCGCCCTTCGAGATGCCGGTCGTCCCGCCGGTGTACATCAGGACCGCTGTGTCCTCCAGGCGTACATCGGTCGGCGCGGGCTTCGCCGGGGCGCTGGCCATCAGGCCGGTGAACCACGAGGCGTTGTCATCACCGGAGATGTCCGCCCGATGGCCGGCCTTCTTCTCCACGAACAACGTGAACAGCAGGCGCAGCATCGGCGGGAAGTAGGTCTTGATCTGCGCCACGATCACGTGCCGTACTGCGGTCCGTTCGCGGAGCGAACAGACCGCAGCATACTTCGAGCTCAGCGTGACGATGACCACGGCCCCCGAGTCCTGCAGCTGGTATTCCAGCTCACGCGGGGTGTAGATCGGGTTGCAGGGGACGACGATGGCGCCGATGCGCAGCGCAGCGTAGTAGGCGATGGGGAACTGCGGGCAGTTGGGCAGGTGAACGGCAACCCGGTCGCCCTTGCGCACGCCCAGCATCTGGAGCGCGGCAGCGAAGCGGTCGACGTTCTCGTTGTGCTGGCAGTAGCTGATCCGCATGCCCTTGAAGATCATCGCCGGGCAGTCCGGGGCTCGGCGGGCCGTAGCCTCCAATGCGGCAGGCAGAGTGATCGCCGGGTAGTCGAGCGACGGCGGGACGTGGGACTCGTACGCGGCGAGCCAGGGCTTGTCGTCATTCATCGCAGCACCATCCTGCTGGGCGCCGCAGCAAGGCGGGTGACCCATGTCGGGTGGAGAAGAGCGGCCAGGGGTAGGAAGCGGCGGCGCATCGCGCACCTCCTCGGAGCCGTGGCGGCCTGCGTGGACGATGGGGGCAAGCAGGGCTGGATGGGAACTCACCGTACAAGCCCGCCGCGCCCCTCCCCGGCCGAGGACGACCCCCGGCCCCACACCACGGCAGACGCTTGCCTGCATCGAGCATAGGGCACATCAGGGCTGCCCGCAACATGCGATTGAGGCACAACCAGCCGCTGGCGCCAGGCCTGCCTCCGGGCATCGGCGCGTCAATCGCCTGCGATTGGATCCCCATCTGCCGGCATGGTCAGCGCGATCGCCATCCCGGTCAGCGCATCCGCCCCCGACGAAGCGCCCCAGTCATGCAGCCCAGCAAGGGCTTCGGCGCGTGAGGGATATCCTGTCCACAGATGGTCGATGGCATGTAGGAGCCTCTCGTCGGCCCCGCCTGCCGCAGCGCACTCAATCAAGTTGGCGCTGATGGTTGACGTGCGCGCGTAGGCAGCCTCGACGACCTGCCGATTCAGCGTTGACCGGCGCGCAGCGCCCCACCCCGGCATCTCCCAGCGATGGAGGGCCAGCAGCAGACCGATGATGAGGTCGTCGCCGGACGGCGTAAGCCCCGGGCCCAGGCCGAGAAATCCCTCGGCCCCGCGAACGACGCCCGCCACCTCGCCTCTTTGGAGCCCGGCCTGGATGTGTTCGGCCGCGGTCCATGGGCCGGACCCGTGGATGTCGCCCTCCCCCGTCGTGGCATTCGTCATGAGGGGGACAAGGAGCGCGGGGATGCCGCTTGCGGACCTGGCGGTCAGGATCTCGCCTGCCAGGGAGGTCAGCCTGTCGAGCCGTTCCGCGGGAGGACTTGCTGGACGGTCCGGCGGAGGGGGCTCCCACGGGTTGCGCAAATCGAGGGCAACGCAGATGCCGGGAGCATCGAAGCGGAGGTTTCCGCCCTCGCATGTGCCATAGGTTCCCGGCTCAACGGCCCTCATCACGTCGATGTCTTCGCCCACCGTCACGGTCAGCGGGCTGACGGAAGCCTCAGACGACACAAAGACGACCCAGCGCGAGGTTGTCTGAACGAACACTCCCCGCGACGTCACGCCGACAACGCGTACCTCCTGCTTGTCGGCGAGCGCCTGTGCTGCCTGGCCGCCTATCCGAAGCGCCTGGATCACGCGCATGCCGCCCCGATCATCCACCTGCCAATTTGACCGCACTCGGATCCGCCCATTGGCAGTATAGTCGGTGCCGCCGACGGCGTACTCGTGCCTCAGGCCGGCGAGGAGGAGCACCGACGCTCCCCGTGCCTACGCGGCAACGGAGTTCTCCGTGACACACTTGCCCCGCTGTTCGACGCCTGATGCGCACATGCTCCGTGAAGCCATGTGGGCAGCGGACGTCATCCCTGAGAGGGGATCGCCACGCCGCCGTGGCCGACTTACGAGCCGCTGCAGGTCAAGTACTTCAAGCGCCTGGCGCCCAACGGCGCCAATGGCCAGGTGGTCACGCACTCCAATCACCTGGGGACACACCTCGACGGCGAGATCCACTTCCACACGCCGGCCAAGGACATCGCCAGCCGGGACATGGACTTCCTGGTGCACGAGGCGGCCGTCGTCGACCTGTCCAACGTATGCGGCGACTACGACGTCTACACCTCGAAGGTGGTCGAGGAGCGGGTGCAGGTGAGGGAGGGGGATATCCTGATTATCCACACCGGCTACCACCATTTCGGGTGGGACCAGCCCGGGGCGGATGAGATCCGCTACATGGTGAAGCACCCCGGGCCGGACCGCGAGTTCGCCGTGTGGGCCAAGGCCAAGAAGCTGCGCTGGATCGGCGTCGACTGCGGCAGCGCCGATCACCCGATGAACACGATCATCCGCGACTGGATGCCGCGCCAGGCGCGCCAGGCAGACAAGGTGTTGCAGAAGAAGTCCGGCCAGCCGCTGGCCAACTACTCCGACGACACCAAGTACCAGCTCATGCACCTGGAGATGTTCCCCTACGGCATCATCCACGCCGAATGCCTGGGCGGGGACATCGACCTGCTGGTCAAACGGTGTGTGACCGTAGGCTTCTTCCCCTGGCGCTTCATCGACGGCGAGAGCAGCATCGGCCGCTGCGTGGCGCTGGTCGAGGACGACGACTACGCCGCGCTGATGAAGAAGAAGGCGGCGCTGCCGAAGACCAAGTTCGGCGATGGCTACGACCCGACGCATGTGGAGAGGTTGAACAAGCTGACGGTGGCAAATATGGCCTAGTGTGCTGTTACCGAAGTAGCTTGACTAAATATGGTAGCCTGTGTATCATGGGTGCATCCTTCGTGGTAGAGGTGACCCATGGCGGCAGGTCGGCCAAAACAGCCGGTTGTGCTCGAACCAGAGGAGCGCCGTAGCTTGGAAGCCGTCGCCCGCTCGCGATCGCTGCCCCACGGCTTGGTCATGCGGGCGCGCTTG
>Ga0315293_10000366_pt1 | contig 41300 bp, 40 predicted proteins | sample YL17G13_20_MG_FD_203071 | JGI IMG/M metagenome (GOLD analysis project Ga0315293, IMG submission 203071) | Sediment microbial communities from Yellowstone Lake, YNP, Wyoming, USA - YL17G13_20 | ecosystem: Environmental > Aquatic > Freshwater > Lake > Sediment | place: USA: Wyoming | collected... | reverse complement strand
ACGGGTTCGACCCGCTGCAGGCCGACGGGTTCGTGCCGGCCTTCGCGGAGGCGCTCGACGCCTACCGCGCCTTCCACGGCGCGACGCGGGCCACGTTCCCGCGCGACCGGGCGGCGCGGGCGCTGGCGGGGGCCGTCGCCCGCGCTCACTGAGCCTTCGCCCACGCTCGCTGAGCCTTCGCCGGACTCCGCGTACCATGGCCGGAGCGCCCGGCATCGATGCCGCGGCCGGGGACGAAGCGCACCCAGCAGGGAGGGATCCATGGCCGCGACCCGCACCGCCGAGGTCACCTGGAACGGCTCGCTCGCCGAGGGCAAGGGCACGATCGACTACGTCACGAGCGGCTCGTTCACGCGGCTGCCGGTGACGTGGGCATCCCGGACCGAAACCGCCGACGGCCGAACCAGCCCCGAGGAGCTCCTCGCCTCGGCCCATGCCTCCTGCTACGCGATGGCCTTCTCGGGCCGCCTCGCCCGCAACGGGACCCCGCCGGCCTCGCTCAAGGTGAGCGCGACCGTCACCTTCGACAAGGCGGAGAACGGCTGGAAGGTCGTCGCGTCGGCGCTGACGGTGCGCGGGACCGTGCCGGGCCTCGACGCGGCCACGTTCACCCAGCTCGCCGAGGCGGCCAAGGACGGCTGCCCGATCTCGGGCGCGCTCAAGGGCAACGTGGCGCTCTCGGTCGAGGCCACGCTCGAGTCGTAGGGGCAACACGCCGGGATCCTGGCGTCTCGCCCGGCGCCGCGCGCCTGCCCGAGCGCCTGCGTTCCCGCGCCGCCTGCGGATCGTTGCCCCAGAGTCGATGATTCCTGCGCTCGGGGCGCCCATCGGCGATCCGGAGTCGGTGGAGTCGTGACAGGCCGGTCTGCCAGGACCAGCCTCGAGCGGCAACTGGCCGATCGTGCTGGCGGCCCGCCCGTTCGCGGCTCCGATCGAGGAGACGGCGGCCGGCAGCGCCGCCGGGGGCGGTGAAAGCAGGAATCATCGACGGCCAGTCAACCAACGCGGCCGATGCGGCCAGTCAACCAAGGCGCGCGATGCGATCGGCCGCGCACGGCCGCGGCGCGCCTCCCTACCCCGCGATCGAGAGGATGCGGCGCGGGTTCTCCACCGTCATCTGGTGGATCTCCGCCTCCCCCACCCCGGCCGCCCGCAGCCGCGGCAGGAACGTCTCCTGCAGGTACGTGTAGCCGTTCCCCTCGTAGTGGCGCAGCTGCTGGTTGTGGCAGACGTCCTGCGAGAGGAACAGGCGATCCGCGTAGCCGCGGGAGAGCATCTCCAGCAGGAGCGGCGTGAGCCGCGCCTCCCCCATCCGCTCCTGCGGGGTGAACGACATGCCCAGGAAGTCGCACTCCAGCGAGGCGCCGCGTTCGACGATGCGCAGCCAGTGGGCGAGCTCCGGGAACGAATCCGCGTGCCCGATGACCACGCGCCCTGGATCTGCCCCGGCATCCTCCAGCACCTCGAGTTGGGCGAGCCCGACGGCCGACATGACGCCGTGGGTCATGACGGCCATCCCCGTCGCCCGCGAGGCCCGCGCCACGGCCCGGAAGACGCGCTCCTCCTGCGCCGAGAGCCACGGCTTGTCGGTCCCGATCTCGCCGATGATCCCCGGGCAAACGCCCGTTCCTTCGGCGCCCTCCTCGAACTCGCGGACGATCTCGTCGGCGAGTGAGCCGACCGACCGGCGGTCGATGAGCGCCTCGGCCGGGTAGTAGGCCTGCCGGTACCAGCCGCACCCCATGACCAGGTGGAGCCCCGACGCCTCCGCCAGCCGGCGCAGCCGCGCAGGGTCGCGCCCGATCGACTGGAGGGTCACGTCGGCGAGGCAGGTCCCGCCGAGCTCACGGAAGCGGGCCAGCTCCGGCAGGATCAGGTCGTCCTCGCCCGTCAGCTCCCAGTAGTCCCAGCGCGCCGGGATCTGCCACAGGACGCACCGAGTGTGCTCGTGGGGGAGGGTGAATCCGAGCTCCCCGGGGTCAATCCGCCCGAGGACAGTCTGCACGAAGGTCGCCATGGCCCGATTATCCGCCGCGGCGCGGCACGGCGACGGGCCATCCGGCCCTGTGCGCCAGCCCGTTGTGGCGGCCACCAGAAGGTGCCATAGTGCGGGCGTTCGCGCGGGCGCGGAAGTGCGCCCGGCGATTTCGGGTCGGCCCCCGCGCACGTCCCCAAACCCGGGCTTCCCGATCGGTCATCGAACTGGAGGAGGAGATGTTGAAGAGCCTGCGGCTCACGGCCCTCGCATCGATCGCCGTGCTCATGGTGGCTGCCTGCAGCTCGGGCGCTAGCCCGACCCCGGCCCCGACCGCCGCCCCCACGGTCGCCCCGACCGCGGCACCCGGCAGCCAGGCGCCCGCGACTGAGGCCCCGACCGCCGCCCCCACGGTCGACCCGAACTCGCTCCTCGGCAAGGTGATGGCCAAGGGCAAGATCGTCATGTCGACCGACGCGGCGTACCCGCCGCAGTCCCAGCTCGACCCGAAGAGCCCGCTGGGATACTCGGGCTTTGACATCGACGTCGGGAGCGAGATCGCCAAGCGGCTGGGCGTAGAGATCGAGTTCATCACCCCGGCCTGGTCCCTCATCACGGCCGGCTCGTGGGGTGGACGCTGGGACTTCAGCGTGGGCTCGATGACGATCACGCCGGCCCGCGAGAAGGCCCTTTCGTTCACCAAGCCGTACTACTTCACGCCCGCCCAGATGGCCGCCTCGACGGTATCCGGGATCACGACCATCGAGGGGCTGGCCGGCAAGACGATCTGCGTCGCCGAGGCGACGACGTACTACGACTGGCTGATCGGGTCTGAAGCCCGTCCGTCGGTGGCCGTGACGCCGCCGCCCGGCGCGAAGGCGTTTACGCTCAAGACCGACCGCCTCTGCGCCGAGGCATGGAAGGCCGGCCGCAAGGAGGCCGAGGGCTGGCTCAGCTCCTCCACGACCGTCGAGCAGGCGGTCAAGGACGGCCTGCCGCTCATCAAGATCGGCGACGCCGTCTTCCATGAGCCCCTCGGTGTTGCCTTCGACAAGAGCGGGCCCGATCCGACGAGCATGATCGACAAGGTCAACGAGATTCTCGACGCGATGCGAGCCGACGGGACCCTCAAGGGCTTCTCGGTCAAGTGGCTCGGCGTCGACCTCACCACGCCGCCCGCGGAGTAGGGGCACCGGCGATCAGCTGATCCCGACGGGGGCGTCCGCCACGGACGCCCCCGTCGGCGCTTCCGGACGGGAGGAGGACACCAGTGACTGCATCGACCGGCGCGCTCGGCGCGCCCGCCGGGGGGATCGCCCCGGCCGAGCCGCCCAACCCGATCGTCGCGGCGATCGCAGCCCAGCGACGCCGCCACACACGTAACTCCCGCCTGGTCTTCGTCGCCACGTGGATCGTCCTCGTCGGCGGGCTGGTCGGGTCCCTCGTCGCGGCCGACAAGATCGACTTCGCCTTCATGGGCGAGTGGGCCAGCTACATCCTCGCGGGCATCTGGACAACCATCTACGTGTCGGTGACCTCGATCGTGCTCGCGATCGCGTTCGCGGTGGTGGGCGCCCTCGGCCGCCTGAGCGGTCGGGCCGTCGTGTACGCGGTGGCCTCCCTCTACGTCTCGCTCGTCCGCGGGACGCCGCTCCTCGTCCAGATCCTGTTCATCGTCCTCGCCCTTCCCCAGGTCGTCCCTTCGGTATCCGACGTCCCGCTCGTGGTCCTGGGCATCTTCGCGCTCGCCTTCAACTACGGCGCCTACATGACCGAGACGTTCCGGGCCGGGATCCAGGCGGTCCCGCGCGGCCAGACCGAGGCGGCCGAGGCCCTCGGCATGCCCGGCCGGACCCGGATGCGTCGGATCATCCTCCCGCAGGCGATCCGGATCATCACGCCGGCGATCGGCAACGACTTCATCTCGATGATCAAGGACTCCTCGCTCGTCAGCGTGATCGCCGTCCAGGAGCTCCTCTGGCGCGCCCAGACCGTGGGCCAGTCGAACTTCCGGACATTGGAGACCCTCCTGATCGCCGCTGCGATCTACTGGACCCTGACCATCGTGTTCTCGATCGTCCAGGACCGCCTCGAGAAGCGGATGGCCGAGAGCGACCGGCGGATCTGAGGGGGATGCGACGATGACAATGACAACAACGGCCGCCAGACACGACCAGCTCTCCGATCTCCGCGACCCGTTCGCGGCTCCCGGGGTGCTCACCCCGGCCGGCGCCCCCCCGATCGTGCGGGCCCTGGCGATCGAGAAGTACTTCGGGGGCAACCACGTCCTCCGCGGCTGCACCCTGGAGGTCTATCCCAGCGAGACGATCTGCCTCATCGGCCGCTCGGGCTCCGGCAAGAGCACGCTCCTGCGCTGCCTCAACTTCCTGGAGGAGCCGACCGCGGGGGCCGTCGAGATCGACGGCCTGCGGATCGACGCGGATCCCCTGCATTCCCGGAGCCGCGACCACAGCGAGAAGATCCGCCAGATCCGGATGCGGGCCCAGATGGTCTTCCAGGAGTTCAACCTGTTCCCCCACATGAAGGTGATCGACAACCTCATCGAGGCGCCCGTCCGGGTGAAGGGCGTCCCGCGGGACGTGGCGATCGCCACCGCCGAGAAGTACCTCGACAAGGTCGGCCTGTCCGAGAAGCGCGACGAGTTCCCGGCGCGGCTCTCGGGCGGCCAGAAGCAGCGCGTGGCGATCGCCCGGGCGCTGACGATGGAGCCCAAGGTGCTCCTCTTTGACGAGCCGACGTCCGCCCTGGACCCCGAGCTCGTCGGCGAGGTGCTCAAGGTGATGTCGGACCTGGCCCACGAGGGCGCCACGATGCTCGTCGTCACCCACGAGATGGCCTTCGCCAAGGAGGCCGCCGACCGGGTCTACTTCATCGACCAGGGCAACTTCCTGGAGGTCGGCCCGCCTGACCAGGTGATCGACGCGCCGAAGAATCCGAGCACCGAGAAGTTCCTGAAGAGGCTCCTCAACAAGTAGGCGGCGACGTCGTCGTGGCCGGGCGGCCGCGGCCACGTCCTCGCAGCGGACGCGCTAGGCTGCCGGGATGACCGGCCAGCCGCCGCCTCCACCCGCCGACGACGAGATCGAGCGGCGCCTCGCGGCGCTCAAGGCCGGGGCGGACCCCGCGAGCCTCCGAAACGAAGAGGAGGCCGCCCGACCTGCGCTCGTCGGCGAGGTCCTCGGCGACGGCCGCAGCTGGGCGCCCCGCGGCGACCGGCCGACGGGCCCGGGCGCGAGCCGGCCGGGCGGGGCCGGCGATCCCCGGGCGGCCGCCGGTCAGGGACCCGGGATGCCGCCGCCCGGTGCCGGCGTGCGGGCCGTCTCGTGGGGGATCGCCCAGGCGGAGGCCGGACGCATGGGGCTCTGGATCGGGCTGGCCCTCGTCGCCTTCGGCGGATACCTCGTCCTGGCGGAGTTCGTGCCGGGGATCTCGCTCCTGGGCTCTCTCGCCCTCGCCATCATCGGCGCCGTCCTCGTGGGATGGCACCTCGCCGGGCGCGCGGGCGCCTGGGCCGTCCACGCCGGAATGGTGCTCTCCGGGTTCGGCGCGGCGCGGCTCGTCGCCGAGGTCGCCGGGCTGCCGTCGGCCGGCTGGGGCTCCCTGGGCGCCGGGCTCGGCCTCCTCGTGATCGCGGTCGTCCGCGTCACCCGCGGGGAGGGCATCCGCTGGCAGGCGTGGGTCGGCGGCGCGCTCGCCGTCTTTGGCGGATGGGGCGTGCTCGGCGCGACGATCCCCGGCTTCCCCACCCTGGGCGACCTGATCGTGCCCGTCGTCCTCGTCCTCATCGGCGTCGCGGTGCTCCGGCGCGGCGTCCGGCAGGGGTAGCGCCGCTACCGCGCTCTGGGCGCCGCCCCCGTCACGGCCTCGATCCCTCCCGCCACGCCGTCCGCGATCTGCACGAGCTCCTCGTCGGTGGTCACGAACGGCGGCCCCAGGAGGAGCGTGTCGCCGTCGACGCCGTTCGCCGCCCCGGTCCCCGAATAGACCAGCACGCCCCGCTCGCGGGCGGCCGCCACGACCGCCTCCATGCGCCGCTCGGCCCGCGCGAAGGGCGCCGTGGTCGCCCGGTCGGCCACGAGCTCGACGCCCACCAGGAGCCCGCTTCCGCGGATGTCGCCGACGTGGGGATGGTCGCCCAGCCGCTCCCGGAGCAGCCCCTGCAGGTGCGCGCCCTTCGCGGCGGAGGCCGCGATGAGATCCTCCTCGCGGAGGATCCGCAGGACCTCGCGGGCGACGGCCGCGCCGACCGCGGAGTGACTGAACGTGAAGCCGTGGACGAACCCGCCGGTGGCGATCGCCTCGTAGACGGGGCCGCTGGCCGCGGCGAAGCCGAATGGCCAGTACCCCGACGTGGCCCCCTTGGCGGCGACAAGGATGTCGGGCCGGAGCCCCCAGTGGTCGCTCCCGAACCAGCGCCCCGTGCGCCCGAAGCCGGTCATCACCTCGTCCGCGACGAGGAGGGCGCCGTGGCGGCGACACACGTCGGCGACGGCGGTCCAGTAGCCGTCCGGCGGGGCGACCGCCCCCAGCGTGGCCCCCACGATCGGCTCCGCGACGAACGCGGCCACGCGCCGGTCGCCGGCGGCTTCGATGGCCGCCTCGAGCTCGGCCGCCAGCGCCGCCGCGTCTCCAAGTGCGTGCGCGGCCGCCTGGCCGGCCCGGTAGGGGTAGGGCGTCGAGACGTGCTGGAAGCGCCCCAGCCACGGGGCGTACGGGCGGCGCAGCGGCTCTCGGCCGGAAAGGTCCAGGGCGCCCAGGCTGTTGCCGTGGTAGCTCCCCCAGCGGGCGATGACGACGTCGCGCCCGGACTCGCCGCGGGCCAGGTGGTAGGCCCGCGCCATCTTGAGCGCGGTCTCGATCGCCTCCGACCCGCCCGAGACCGGGTAGATCGCCGGCGCGTCGAGCGGCAGCACCGCTCCGACCTCGGCCGCGTAGGCCTCCAGGGCCTCCGTCGTGAACGCCGTCCCGTGGGCGTACGCGAGGCGCCCAGCCTGGTCGGCCATGACCGCGGCCACCTCGGCCCGCCCGTGCCCGATCCCCACGACGACCGCGCCCCCGGCCGCGTCCAGGTAGGCGCGGCCGTCGGAATCCCAGATCGTGGCGCCCGAGGCGCGGACGGCGACGGGAAGGCGGCGCCCGAAGACGCGCGGGAAGACGTGGCCGGCGGCTGGTGTGTCCATGGTCCCGATTCTAGGGTCCCCCGACGGGGTTGGCGCCCGGCCCGCCCCGCTAGACGCGGCCCTTCGGGACGGTCTGCCAGTAGGTCTTGTTGAAGACGATCTTGCCGAGGTGCCAGAGCTTATTCGGCTTGGGCGGCTTCGGCGGGTGGTCGTAGTCGAACGAGAGGATCGTGCCCTTCCCGTCGCCGACCTCGAAGAAGCACATCACCTTGCCGGTGTAGACGGCGTGCTTCCCGGACGGCTTGCGACCCAGCACGGCGGCCGCCACGCCCTCGGCGACGATCGGCGCCTCGAAGTGCGCAGTGGAGCCGGCCTTGGAGAGCGGCAGGTCGGTCGCGTCGCCGAGGGCGAAGATGTTCGGGTAGCGCTCGACGTCCTCGTCCTTCGTGCCCGGCGAGGCCATCTTCTTGACCTGCAGCGTGTAGCGGTCGGTCGGCACCCAGCCCGACTTCGGGGCGAGCCCCGAGTCGGTCACGACCTGGGCGCCCTTGTGGGGCGGGATGCAGATCAGGAGGTCGTAGGAGTACTCCTCCATGGCGTCGGTGATGACCACCTTGCGCTCGGCCTCGATCGAGTCGATCCCGGCCAGGAGCTGGAGGTCGATCCCTTTCTCCTCGAAGATCGGGGTCGCCATCTCGCTGACGCTCTCGATCGTAAAGGCGCGGTTGATCGGCGACAGGAACTGGAGCTCCGTCTTGTCCCGCAGGCCCCGGTCGCGAAGCTCGGAGTCGATGAGGAAGGCCACCTCGAGGGGCGCCGGCGGGCATTTGTAGGGGATCCCGGCGATGCCGATGAGGATCTTCCCGCCGCTGAACGCGTCGAGGGCCTTGCGCAGCTTGGCCGAGGCGGCGGCGGTGTAGAAGTGGTGGGCTTCCTGGTCGAAATGCTCCATCGTCTCGGGGACGATCCGCGAGCCCGTGGCGATGACGAGCTGGTCGTAGTGGAGCGCCTCGCCGGAGGCCAGCTCCACGCGCGACGCCTCGACGTCGATCTTCTGGACCAGGTCCACGACAAGGTCGACGTTGCCGTCGAGGAGCGTCCGCTCGTCGCGGATGAGCCGCTCCGGTCGCTGGTGGCCCATGGCGATGTACATGTAGCCCGGCTGGTACGTGTGCTTGCCGGAGGCGTCGACGACGGTGACCTTGGCCTCGCCCTTCCCGATCCGAGCTTTCAGCTTGCGGGCGACGAGGTTGGCGGTCAGCGTGCCGCCGACGCCGCCGCCCAGGATGACGACGCGCTGCATCGACTGCTCCTACCGGGCCTTCGTGACGACGATCTCGTCGTAGCCGTCCCTGGTCTCGAGGCTGACGAGGGTGTGGCCGGCCTTCTCGACCCACTTCGGGATGTCGATCTTGCTGCCTTTGTCGGCGGACCAGACGGCGATCGTATCGCCCACCTCGGACTCCTTGATGGCGCGAATGAGCTCCATGAGGGGACCCGGGCAGAAGCTGCCCCGGGCGTCGACCGTGCGGCTGATGGTGGCGGCCATGGGTGCGTTCCTTTCGTTGCCGGGACGCGGCGAGGCTGGGCCGGGACGCGTTCGGTGGGAGCGGGGGCGTCCGGCGGGCCGCCTTGGGGGGAAGGTGACCCGCCGTGGCCTGGGGGAATCAGATGAAGAGCGGAGCGTCGCCGCCCTGGAGCAGCGCGATGACCGTCGCGGCGCCGACCGGCTCGCCGAGCCCGTCGATCATGTCCTCCTTCTTGAGGCCGAACATTTCCATCGTCATCTGGCAGGGCATGAACTCGACGCCCATCGCCTGGGCGATCTCGAGCAGCTCCTTCGGGCTGGCGCTGCCGTACTTCCTGGCGAGGCTGCCCATCATCCAGGGGCCCATGCCCAGGAAGTTCATCTTCGACAGCTTCCGATGGCTGATTCCCGGCCGCTGCATGAAGGACATCATCTTCTGCATCCAGTTCTCGCCGGTGATCCGCTTCGAATCCTTGACGAAGGCCTGGAGGCCCCAGAACGTCAGGAAGATGCGGACCTTCGCGCCCATCGCCGCGCCGCTCGTAGCAAGGATCATGGCTGCCCAGATCTTTTCCAGCTCGCCGCTGTAGCAGATGATCAGGAGGTCCCGGGGCTTGGCCTCACCGGCGGGCTCGGGGGCCGCGGCGGGGGCGGGCTCGGCGATGGCGGTCGCGTCGGGCTCGGCGATGGCGGTCATCAGTTGTTCGCCTTTCACTTCTTGCGGAGGACGAAGCGGTAGACGCCGCCCTCGACGGTCTGCTCGACGAGCTCGTTGCCCGTGGCCTTCGCCCAGGCGGCGAAATCCTTGGTCGAACCCGCATCGGTCGCCAGGACTTCGAGGAGCTGGCCGGTGGCGAGGCCCTTCGCGGCCTGCGCGGTCTTCACGATCGGCATCGGGCAGGCGAGCCCCTTGGCGTCGACGACCTGCGCGATCTGCTCGGTGGACATCGGTCCCTTCCTTTCGGCGGCCGGCTTCCGGCCGCGGGGTGCCTGGATCAGATGAAGAGGATGTGGCCGTCGCCGGCGTTGAGGTAGAAGGCGGTGACGCCCTCCACGCCGTCGACGAGAGGATCCAGGTCCTCTTCCTCGATCTTGAGGACGTCCATCGAGAGGGAGCACGCCTGGATGTCGATCCCGCCGAGCTCCTTCGCCACGCGAAGGGTCGCGTGCCAGGGCTGCTGCCCGGCCTTCGCGGCCTCGGCCACGAGGGTCGCGCCGCGCGCGCCGGCCTCGGGCGCAAGGCCCAGGCTCGTGGACACCTTGTCCTTGCGGAAGGCCTCGAGGCCCCAGTACTGCAGGAAGATGTTCACCTTCTTGCCGAGCGCCACCGCGCCGCTGGCCATGACGGCGGCGGCCTGCAGGCGGTCCTCGGTCCCGGAGAAGAGCACGATGTTGAGGGGTTCGTCTTCCACGCGATCTCCTTATCCGGTGCCGGCGGGCGAGGCGGCAGGCATCGGCCGCTCGTCGGACGGGTTCGGGCGATCGGATAGCTCGCCGAGGCGGGCGAGGCGGCGCATGAGGACCCCGCGCATGAGGTTGCACGCGTCGATGACCTCGGGGTCGGTCAGGTGGTACCTGACCTCCCGCCCGTCGCGCTGGGCCTCCACGATCCCGGCCGCCCGCATCACGGCGAGGTGCTGGGAGACGTTCGGCTGGGTGATCCCCATCTCCTCCGCGAGGCGGCCGACTTCCTTCGGCTCCTCGGCGAGCAGGTGGAGGATCTCGAGCCGGCGGGGGCTCGCGAGGATCTTCATCACCTCCGATTGGAGGCTCCAGATCGGGTCCATGTGCGCATTCTGGATACATGCGCATCTGCGCATCATTGCCGGATGGCCCTTCCGCGGGCCCGACCGGCAGGGGGTCTGAGGGCCGAATGGCAGGGGGTCGGATGCGGCAGCGCGGGCGGGTGGCGGGGGCCGGGCGGAGGCCGGGCCTTGTCGGGGCGCAACGGCGGGCGAGCGGCGCCGCGGCGTAACCCGCGTGACCCGCGTGACCCGTTATCGCGCCACGCGGTAGCCGAGACCCCTCCCAAGCGTGGAAACGCGGCGAACGCGCGGGTTGGCCGCGCTTCGGAGCGTGAGGGGACTGATTCCTACCGGCTGGGGCGATATCGGGGCACAGGGCCCGCGATGGACGCCCCCGGTCAGCAGATGCGGGGCAGCTGCTCCCCCACCAGCATGTCGACGATCCGCTCGCTGCCCACGATCGTGCGGATCGTGACCATGCCGGGGTGGTCGGCGACCACCTCCCCGATCCGGGCGGCGCCCTCCCCCTCCGGCAGGGCACGCATGGCCGCAACGACAGCCTCCGCGGAGGCCGCCGGCACGATCGCCACCAGCTTCCCTTCGTTGGCGACGTGGAACGGGTCGAGGCCGAGCATCTCGCACGCCGCACGCACGGGCCCGGGAATCGGGATCGCCGGCTCGTCGAGGACCATGCCCACGCCGGAGGTCGCCGCGATCTCGTTGAGCGCCGACGAGAGGCCGCCGCGGGTCGGATCGCGGAGGACCCGGACGTCGGGCGCGACCGCGAGGATCGCCGCGACGAGCGCGTTGAGCGCCTGGGTGTCGGAGGCGATCTCGACCTCGAACTCCAGGCCCTCACGGACGCTCATGATCGCCACCCCGTGGAGGCCGATCGGGCCCGACAGGATGATCGCGTCGCCGGGCCGCGCCCGGTCGGCGGACGGCGCCACGCCGTCGGGCACGATCCCGATCCCCGCCGTGTTCACGAAGAGCCGGTCCGCGGCGCCGCGCCCCACGACCTTCGTGTCGCCGGTGACGATCCGCGCCCCGGCACGGGCAGCCGCGCGGGCGGCCGAGGCGGTGATGGCGGCGAGCTCCTCGAGCGGCAGCCCCTCCTCGATGATGTAGGCGAGCGAGATCGCGAGCGGCTGGGCGCCCATCATCGCCAGGTCGTTGACCGTGCCGTTGACGGCCAGCTCCCCAATGTCACCGCCGGGGAACCGGATCGGGCTCACGACGAACGAATCCGTGGTGAAGGCCACCCGGATCCCGGCCACGTCGACGACGGCGGCGTCGTTGAGCGGACCGCCGGGGGATGCGTCGGCGAGGGCCGGCCCGATGACGTCGCGCAGGAGCGCGTTCGACAGCTGGCCGCCCGAGCCGTGGCCCAGGATCACCCGCTCGCCCTCGGCGATCGGCGCCGGGCAGGCGCCGCCCTCGGCATCGATCGTCGGCGTGGGCTGCTTCGTCACTGTCGACGCACCGTCGGTCCCTGCGAACGGATGGTGCTCGACGCTCATCGCGGCGCCTCCGCCCCGCCGGCGGAGATCGGGGCGACCTGCAGGAGCGGGACCACGGGCAACGGCGACCGCGCCCCTCCCAGCCCGCGGCCCGCGGAGAAGAAGGCGGCGCAGGTCCCCTCGGAGCTGACCATCGGCGCGCCGAGCGGCTTCTGGGGCGTGCAGAGCGTCCCGTAGGCGGTGCAGTCGAGCGGCAGCTTCTCGCCGGTCAGGATCGCCCCCGCGATGCAGGCCGGGTGCTCGTTCGTGCGGATCTCGCCGACGTCGAACCTCTGTTCCGCGTCGAAGCGCGCGTACGCCTCGCGCAGCCGGTAGCCCGACTCCGGGATCGCGCCCACGCCGCGCCACTTGCGCTCGCCGACCTCGAAGACCTCGAAGATCTGGCGCTGGGCGAGCGGCACGCCCTCCCGCTTCACGGCGCGGACGTACTGGTTCTCCACCTCCGCGCGGCCCTCCTCGAGCTGACGGATCGCCATCAGGATCCCCTCGAGGAGGTCGAGCGGCTCGAAGCCGGTCACCACGATCGGTATGTGGTACTTCGCGGCGATCGGCTCGTACTCGGTCCAGCCCATGACGGCGCAGACGTGGCCGGCCGCGAGGAAGGCCTGGACCCGGTTGTTCGGCGAATCGAGGAGCGCGGTCATCGCCGGCGGCACCAGCACGTGCGACACCAGCACGCTGAAGTTGTCGATGCCGCGCCGGGCGGCCTCCGCGACGGCCATCGCGTTCGCCGGCGCCGTCGTCTCGAAGCCAACCGCGAAGAAGACGACCTGGCGGTCGGGGTTGGCGAGGGCGATCCTGAGGGCGTCGAGGGGCGAGTAGACGATTCGCACGTCGGCCCCGCGGGCCTTGAGGGCGAGGAGGTCGGTGCTGGATCCCGGCACGCGGAGCATGTCGCCGTAGCTCGTGAAGATGACGTCGGGGCGGGCCGCGATCGCGAGCGCCTTGTCGACCTGCTCCAGGGGCGTCACGCAGACCGGGCAGCCGGGCCCGTGGATCATCCGCACCCCCTCCGGGAGGGCCTCGTCGATCCCCTGGTTCACGATCGTATGGGTCTGGCCGCCGCAGACCTCCATGAGCGTCCACGGGCGCGTCGTGACCCGGTGGATCTCGGCGATCAGCTTCTTCGCGAGGACCGGGTCGCGGTACTCGTCGAGATACTTCACGCCGGAGGTCCGGGGACCGCGTCGAGCTCGGCGGAGGCCGCGGGCCCGCCGAACGCACCGGTGACAGGCGTCCCGTCGTCGGAGACCACCGCGGGCTCGTCCATCCCCGGTCCCATCGTCGCCAGCTCAGAGCGGACCATGTCGCCCATCGTCGCCAGGATCTCGAGCGTCTTGAGCGCCTCTTCCTCGTCGAGCCGGCTGATCGCGAAGCCGACGTGGATGATGACGTAGTCGCCGAGCTGGACCTCCGGGATGTACGCGAAGCAGACATCCTTGCGGACCCCGCCGAAGTCGACCTTGCCCATCGGCAGCCCGGCGTCGTCGCGGATCTCGATGACTCGCCCGGGGATTCCAAGGCACATGGCGTGTTCCTCCTCAGGAGCGGCGGACGGGGGCCTCGCGCCCCGCGGCCCCGGCGGCTGCCATCCTCGCGGCGGCGACCGCCGCCTGACCATAGCTGATCCCGCCGTCGTTGACCGGGACGCGGCGATTGATGAAGACGTCGAAGCCGTCCCGGCCCAGCCGGCGCAGCAGCGTCGAGGCGAGCCGACGGTTCTGGAAGACGCCGCCCGAGAGGCAGACCGTCCGCAGCCCGGTCTTGGCGGCCGCGGCGGCCACCAGCTCCCGGGTGACCTCGACGATCGTCTCGTGGAACGCCGCCGCGAGCGGCCCGGTGGCACGGCCGGCGGCCACGCCCTCGAGGAGCGCACGGAGCGTGGGTCGCGGATCGTAGACCAGCAGCCCGTCCACGCGGGCGAGCCGCGCGGGCAGGGGCGACGCCGAGCGCTCCCCGGCGGCGATCTCGAGGTCGATCGCGGCCTGCGCCTCGTACTCGGCCACGTCGCGGAGGCCGAGCAGGGCGGCCGCGGCATCGAAGAGCCGCCCCGCCGAGGAGGCGAGCGGCGCGTTGAGGCGGCGGGCGACCTGGGTCCGCAGGACCGCCACCTCGCGGGGGTCGAGGCGGGCCACGAACGGCGCCGCGAGGTCGGGATCGATGGCGCCGTCGTGCGCGTCGCCCCCGGCGTCGTCGGACGGGAGCCCCTCGGCCGCGAGGAGGTACCCGAGCGCCATCCGCCACGGGCGCTTCACGGCGAGCGCCCCGCCCGGCAGCGGCGCCCGCCCGAAGCGGGCCAGCCGGCGGTAGCCGACGAGGTCCGCGGCGAGGATCTCGCCGCCCCACAGCGTCCCGTCGTCGCCCATCCCCAGGCCGTCGTAGGCGACCCCGATGAAGGGGCCTGTGAGCCCATGCTCCGCCGCGCACGAAGCGACGTGGGCGTGGTGGTGTTGTACGGCGATGCGGCGCTCGGCCGGGAAGCGCGCCACGGCGTACTTCGTGGACAAGTACTCGGGGTGGAGGTCGTGGGCCACGACCTCGGGCTCGATGGCCAGCAGCCGCCCGAGGTGCTCGAGACCGTCGGTGAAGGCCCGGTGCGTCGGCAGGTCCTCGAGATCGCCGTTGTGGGGAGCCACGTGGGCGCGACGTCTGCGAGCCAGGGTGAAGGTGTGCTTCAGCTCGGCGCCGACCGCGAGGATCGGCCGGTCCGCTGCCACGGGGAGCGCGAGCGCATCGGGGGCGTAGCCGCGAGCCCGGCGCACGATCGAGGCCCGTCCGCCGACCACGCGGCTGACCGAGTCGTCGTAGCGCGCCCGGATCTCGCGGTCGTGGACGAGGAACGCGTCGGCCAGGCCGGCCAGGCGGTCGGCGGCATCGGCGTCGTCCGTCGCGAGCGGCTCGTCGGAGAGGTTGCCCGAGGTGAGCACGATCGGGCGGCCGACGGCCGCCATCAGCAGGTGGTGGAGCGGCGTGTACGGGAGGAAGATGCCGAGCCGGTGGTTTCCGGCGGCGACGGACGGCGCGAGGCGCGGCGCGCCCCGCCGGCGCGCGACGAGGAGGACGATCGGCCGCTCGGGACTGGTGAGAAGCGCTCGCTCGGTCGCGCCCACCCGGGCGAGACGCTCCACCGCCGGGAGGTCGGCGACCATGATCGCGAACGGCTTGGCCCACCGCCGCTTCCGATCGCGCAGGCGCTGCACGGCCGCCTCGTCGGTGGCGTCGCAGCCCAGGTGATACCCGCCGAGGCCCTTGATCGCGACGATCCGCCCCGCCGCGAGGTCGGCGGCGGCGGCGGCCAGCGCGGCGTCCTCGCGCGCGGTCGCGGCCGGCGCGTCGGTCGGACGGTACGCGAGGCGCGGTCCGCAAGCGGGACAGGCCACCGGCTCGGCGTGGAAGCGCCGGTTCGCCGGGTCGGCGTACTCGGCGGCGCAGGCCGGGCAGAGGGGAAAGGCCCGCATCGTCGTCTGGGCCCGGTCGTAGGGCAGCTCATCGATGATCGTGGCCCGGGGTCCGCAGTTCGTGCAGTTCGTAAACGGATAGCGGTAGCGCCGGTCGGTCGGGTCGAGGACCTCGCCCAGGCACTCGTCGCAGGTGGCGATGTCGGGCGGGAAGAGGCGCTCCGTTGCCGCGGCGCTCACGCTCTCGTCGATGGCAAAGGGCAGCGGCTGGTCGCCTGCCTCCCCGACCGGCAGGGGCGTCGCGATCACGGCGTCGACACGCGCGCGGGGCGGCGCGTCGCTGCGGAGGCGTCGAACGAAGGCAGCCAGGCTGCGGGGATCGCCGGCCGCCTCGATCTCGACCCGGCCGGCGACGTTGCGCACCCGGCCCGCGAGTCCGAGCTCGGTGGCCAGGCGCCAGACGAACGGCCGGAAGCCGACGCCCTGGACGACGCCTTCGACGACGATGCGGCGGGCTCCGCGGGCGACCCCGGCCCCGGCGGCGGGGACGCGCGCGCCCGGCTCCCCGGATGCAGCCATGCGAATATGTTGCGACGCGGCTCGCGCCTGCCGGATGGGCCGAATGGCCCGTGGATGGCCCCCGGCCCCTCCTTCGTGACGGTCGACTCTGGCCGCCCACCACGACGGGGCGCAGGATGGGGTCAGGAGCGCGGGCCATCCGGCCCGCTGCCATAACGCCCGGAGGCGACCCGATGAGGCTCCAGCGCGAGCACCAGCATCGGCCCGTCACCCTCGTCTGGCTCGACGCCGACGAGGCGATCCTCCTCGGCAGCGAGGGCCCCGCCGGCGACGGCACGGATCCGCCCGGGGTGCGGCGGGTGCGCTCACAGGTGCCGCCCCACCACCGCGCGACCGGTCGGGTCCACCACGACCCGCGGGTCCGCTCCGGCGGCGGCGCCGACCCGGACGACCTCGTCGAGCGGCGGCGGGAGCAGCTCATCGGCGCCTACCTCCGGGAGGTGGCCGGCCTGGTTCCACCCGGCGACCGGGTCGTCATCGTGGGCCCGGGGCCCGTGCACGCACGGCTGGCGAGCGAGTTGCGGCTGGCCGACGCGCGGCACCGCCGGAACCGCCCGGTGGAGGACGCCGCGGCGGGCCTGCTCACCGAGCGCCAGCTGCGCGCCCGCTGGCGGGAGCTGAGCGGCTCCCCGCCCGAGCGCCGGCTCCCGGCCAACGCCGGCGGGCGCTGACCTCGATCCGCCCGGCCCACCGACTGGCCGACCGCCGCCCGAATGGGCCGTTCCGACACCGAATCGCAACCGTTCGGCACTCCCCCGCCCCGTCCCCCGGGACGACGCTCGACCCAAACCACGCGATCGCTGGAGGAACCGACCCGCATGATCGTCGTCGCGGAATCCGCCCTCGACGACCTCTCGTTAGGTGGCGCGGCGGACTCGGCCGGGGCAGGTCGGGCCGCGTCCGCGCCATTCCAGCCCGTCCTGATCGACGTCGACCGCTGCAAGGGCTGCGCCCTCTGCGTCGCTGCGTGTCCCAAGGGCATCCTGGCCCTCGACGAAAGCCGGGTGAACGTCCAGGGCTATCACCCGGTGCGGATCACGAACCCGGACGCCTGCACGTCGGATGCGCACTGCGCGCGCGTCTGCCCGGACTGCGTCTTCACGATCCTCGCCCGCCCGAGGCCCCCGCGGTAGGTGCCGGCATGACGACCCAGCAGACCCCCGCCCCGTCGGATGCCCAGCGGACCGCCCCGCCGGGCCCGCGCCACCACGGCCGCCGCGTTCTGATGAAGGGGAACGAGGCGATGGCCGAGGCGGCGATCCGGGCCGGCTGCGACGCCTACTTCGGCTACCCGATCACGCCGCAGGCGGAGCTCCTCGAGTGGATGGCCCGCCGGATGCCCGAGGAGGGCAGGCCGTTCGTCCAGGCCGAGTCGGAGCTTGGAGCCATCAACATGGCCCTCGGCGCGGCCGCGACGGGCGCCCGCGTCCTCGTCAGCTCGTCCTCCCCCGGGATCAGCCTCATGGCCGAGGCGATGAGCTACATGGCCGCTTCCGAGGTCCCGGTCGTGCTGATCAATGTCATGCGCGGCGGTCCGGGGCTCGGGAGCATCGGGCCGAGCCAGTCCGACTACTTCCAGGCCACCAAGGGCCACGGTCACGGGGACTACCGGGTCCCGGTGCTGGCGCCCTCCTCGATCAGCGAGGCGATGGCCCTCACCGCCGACGCCTTCGAGCTCGCCGAGCGGTACCGGACCCCGGTGATGATCCTCACCGACGGCATCCTCGGCCAGGCGATGGAGCCGGTCGAGCTCACCTTCCGCGAGCCGCCGCGCGTCCCGGCCGAGTGGGCGCTGACCGGCGCGGCCGGACGCCCGCCGCGGGTGGTTCGCTCGCTCCATCTCAAGCCCGAGGACCTCGAGGCGCACAACCGGCACCTCCAGGCGAAGTTCGCAGCGATCGCCGATCGCGAGGTCCGCCACGACGGCGAGAGCCTCGACGACGCCGACCTCGTGATCGTGGCCTACGGAACGGCGGCCCGCGTCGCCCGCACGGCCATCGCGCGGGCGCGGGAGGCTGGGCTCCGGGCCGGCCTCTTCCGGCCGATCACCCTCTGGCCCTTCCCGAGCGATGCCCTGCGCGACCTCGCCGGCCGTGTCCGCGGCCTGCTGGTCGTCGAGTTGTCGGCCGGCCAGATGGTCGAGGACGTCCGCCTCGCGGTCGAGGGCCGGGTCCCGGTGGCCTTCACGGGCCGGACCGGCGGGATGGTCCCGGCACCGCGAGAGGTGGTCGCCGCCCTGCGCCACCTCTGGGCGACCACCGCGGAGCAGCCCCGGGAGACCACCCGATGAGTGTTGCGATTCCCGAGGGCGCCCGCGTCGTCTTCGGCCGCCCGGAGCTCCTCGTCGACCGCACCAGCAGCTACTGCCCCGGCTGCGGCCACGGCGTCGTCCACCGCCTCATCGCGGAGGTCCTGGGTGACCTCGGCCTCGGCCCGCGGACCATCGCGGTGGCTCCGGTGGGCTGCGCCGTCTTCGCCTACGACTACCTGGGGCTCGACTTCGTCGAGGCGCCGCACGGCCGCGCGCCGGCCGTCGCGACCGGGATCCGGCGGGTCCGCCCGGACGCCTTCGTCCTGACCTACCAGGGCGACGGCGACCTCGCGGCCATCGGCACCGGCGAGATCGTCCACGCGGCGGCCCGCGGCGAGCTCCTGACCGCGGTCTTCGTCAACAACGGGATCTTCGGCATGACGGGCGGCCAGATGGCCCCGACGACGCTCCTCGGCCAGCGGACCACGTCGACGCCGCGCGGTCGCGAGGCCACGTTCCACGGGTACCCGATCCCGATGACCGAGATGCTCGCCGTCCTCCCCGGGGTCGCCTACGCGGCGCGCGGGTCGGTGGCCGACGCGGCCTCGATCGGGCGCACGAAGCAGTACCTGCGGCGGGCCTGCGAGGTCCAGCTGGAGGGGCGCGGGTTCGCGATCGTCGAGGTGATCAGCAACTGCCCGGTCGGTTGGGGGATGACCCCCCTGGAGTCGATCGAGCGGCTGAAGGAGGTCGTCGCCCTGGAGTACCGGCCTGGCGTGATCGTCGACCGGACGAGGGAGCCTGCGGTGTCCGGCGCCCCGGGCGGCGCGATCCCGGCCGATGGCACCGCCACGGCGGCGGCGGAGCGGTGACGATGGAACGCTCGATCATCTTCGCCGGCTTCGGCGGGCAGGGAATCCTGTTCGCCGGCAAGGTGCTCGCCCGGGCGGCGATGAACGAGGAGCGCGAGGTCCTCTGGATCCCCTCGTACGGGCCGGAGATGCGCGGCGGGACCGCGTCCTGCACCGTGATCGTCGGGAGCGAGCCGATCGGCTCGCCGATCGTCGACCAGGCCGACGCGGCGGTCCTCCTCAATCCACCGTCCTACGCGAAGTTCGCGTCGCTCGTCGCCCCCGGCGGCCTGCTGGTGGTGAACGAGACGCTCGTCGGCGACACCTCCGGCCGAACCGACATCACCGAGCTGCGGATCCCCTGCACGCGCCTTGCCAAGGACGCGGGGGACGACTCCCTGGTCAGCGTGGTGGCGCTCGGCGCGCTCGTCGGATACCTCCAGCTCGTCCGCGCGGCCTCCGTCCGCAACGCGATCCGGGACGCCGTCGGCGCGAAGCGACCGGAGGTGCTGGCGGCCGACCTGGCGGCGTTCGACGCCGGGCACAGGGTGGGCGGGCGGAGCCGTCCGCCGCACCGGGTGCAGGTGACCGTTCCGGTCTGATCCGTCAGCGACCCGCGGCGCCGCGGAGCCCGCCGCCCTGTTCGCGGCTGCGGCGTCGCTTCACGAGCTTGAGGCGGAAGCGGTCCTCGCGCTCGCGCTGCTCCAAGGTCAGCTCGATCGCCAACGTCTCGGCCTCGAGGCCCGGGATCACCCACGTGCGGAGCGCGTTCACCCGACTGCTGGTGCGGCGGATCTCGCGGGCAAGCCGCAGGACGCGCGCCTCCATCGTCGCGACCCGGAGGGCGATCGTGAGCTCCTCCTCGAACCGCTCAGCGGCGGCTTCGAGCGCCGGACCGGTGGCCAGCGGGTCGCGGCCGCGCGCCTCCGTCGGGCGGACGAGGCTCCGGGGAGCGACGGCCGGGACCGGCACGCCCATCACGGTCGTGAAGCGGACATCGACCCCGATCTCGCCCGACGCCCCGGCGCCGGCCGCGGCCAGCGTGTCGCCGCCGTGGCGGACACGCGCCGTCTCGAGGGCCAGCCGGGCCTCGGCCGCGGCCGCGTCGAGCTCTCTCCGCGCGGCGACGGCGGTCCGGATCTCCCGATGGAGCTCGCGCAGCAGCGCGTCCCGCTTGTCCTCGAGGAGCTGGCGGCCCTGCTCGGCCAGGGCGAGCCGGGCACGCCCCGCCAGGAGTGCCATCCGCGTGCGCGGCAGGCTGGCTGCCGCGCTCATGGGGGCGTCCGCGCGGCGCGCGCCGCCGCTACGAGCTCAGCCGGGAGCCGCGTCAGCGTCTCGTCGGGCAGCTCGAGGAGCAGCTCCCAGGCGACGTCGAACGACGCCTCGAGGGTTCGCCGCGCCGTGCCCTGGCCAACGAGACGGGTCTCGAAGGCGTCCGCGAAGGCGAGGATCGCCCGTTCGGGCGGCGAGAGCGTCGCCTCGCCGATCACCGCGAGGAGCCGACGGAGCTCGCGCCCCCGCGCGTAGAGCGCGTAGAGCTGGTCCGCGACGAGGCGGTGCTCCGGCCGCGTCCGTCCCTCCCCGATCCCAGCGTTCATCACCCGGGAGAGGCATGGGAGCGCGTCGATCGGCGGGTCGATCCCCCGCCCCCACAGCTCCCGCGACAGGACGATCTGGCCCTCCGTGATGTAGCCGGTGAGGTCAGGGACCGGGTGCGTGATGTCGTCGTCGGGGAGCGTCACGATCGGCAGCAGCGTGAGCGAGCCCGGCCGGCCGTGGACGCGGCCGGCCCGCTCGAAGAGCGTGGCGAGATCGGTGTATAGGTAGCCGGGGTAGCCGCGCCGCCCCGGGATCTCCTCGCGGGCCGTGGACAGCTCCCGGAGCGCCTCCCCGTAGGCCAGGACGTCCGTCATCACGACGAGGACGTCGAGCCCGAGGTCGAAGGCGAGGTGCTCGGCGAGCGTCAGGGCACAGCGAGGGGTGAGCAGCCGCTCGATCGCGGGGTCCTCGGCGAGGTTGAGGAACACCGCGATCCGATCGAGCGCGCCCGAGCCGGCGAAGGCGTCCTCGAAGTAGGCCGCCTCGCGGTTGGTGATCCCCATCGCCGCGAAGACCGTCACGAACCTCGCGTCGCCCAGGAGCCGGGCACCCATCGCGATCCGTGCCGCCAGCTCGTTCGCCGGGAGCCCGGCGCCGGTGAAGATCGGCAGCTTCTGGCCGCGCACGAGGCTCGCGAGCAGGTCGATCGCCGTCACACCGGTCTCGATGAAGTCGCGCGGGTTGTCCCGCGACACCGGGTTGATCGCGCCGCCGTCGACCGCGGCGAGGCGGATCGGCATGATCGGCGGACCACCGTCGATCGGCCGGCCCCGGCCATCCATCCGGCGCCCGAGCATCGCCGCCGAGACCCCGAGCCTGAACGGCCCGCCGGTCGGCTCGACGACGGTCGTCTGGATGTCGAGGCCGCCCGTGCCCTCGTAGACCTGGATGATAGCGTGCTCGATGTCCAGCTCGACCACGCGGCCGTGCCGAGCCGCTCCGCGCAGGCCGGCCGACGATCCGGCCCGCACGACGACCTCTTCCCCGAGCGCGAGTCCCGGCGGGCGACGGATCACCAGGAGCGGCCCGCCGAGGCGTTCCGCACCCCGGAACCGCCGCAGCGAGAGCGTCATCCCGTCGCCTCCGTGGCGGCCCCGCCGTCGGAGGCAAGCCGACGCGCGAGGTCATGAAGGCGGCCCGCCGTGTCCGGGCCGGTCCACGCCTTCGCCGCGCGAAGCTCGCCCAGCTGCGCGTCCGCCTCGGCCTCATCGAGCGGCCGGCCGGCAGCGGTCCAGCGAAGCAGCGCGTCCCGCGCCGCGAGGACCGCGCGGAGCAGCGCCACCTGCTCGTCGAGCGATCGGGCCGCGTCGCACGGGTCGTAGGCATGCTGCTGGAGGAAGACCTCGCGCACGAGGCGGGCCGCCGCGAGGATCGCGCGGTCCGCCTCGGGGAGGGCGTCCGCCCCCACCAGCTGGACGATGTCGAGGATGCTCCGCTCGCGGGCCAGGAGGGCCAGGAGGTCGGCCCGCAGGTCCGCCCACCCGGGGTCCACCTCGCGCGCGTACCAACCGGCCAGCGGGCCCGCCACGAGCGAGTACGAACGCGCCCAGGAGATCGCCGGGAAGTGCCGGGCGTGGGCGAGCTCGGCGTCGAGCGACCAGAAGGTCCCGGCGAGGCGGAGGCTGGCCTGCGTGACCGGCTCGCTGAAATCGCCGCCCGGGGGCGAGACCGCGCCGACGAGCGTCACGGCGCCCTCGCGATCGGGTGATCCGAGCACCTGGGCCCGGCCCGCCGCCTCGTAGAACCCCGCCAGGCGACTCGCGAGGTACGCGGGGTAGCCTTCCTCGCCGGGCAGCTCCTCCAGCCGCCCGCTGATCTCGCGGAGCGCCTCCGCCCAGCGGCTCGTGGAGTCGGCGAGGAGGGCCACCGACAGCCCCTGGTCGCGGAAGTACTCGGCGATCGTGATCCCCAGCTGGATCGAGGCCTCGCGCGCGGCGACGGGCATGTTCGACGTGTTCGCGATGAGGACGGTGCGGGCGAGTAGGGGGCCGCCCGTCCGGGGGTCGGTGAGCTCGGGGAACGTCGCGAGCAGCTCCGCCATCTCGTTGCCCCGCTCGCCGCAGCCGACGTAGACGACCACGTCGGCCTCCGACCAGCGGGCCAGGGCCTGCTCGACAACCGTCTTCCCGGTCCCGAAGCCGCCCGGGATGACGGCCGTGCCGCCGACCGCGACCGGGTAGACCATGTCGAGGACGCGCTGGCCCGTCACGAAGGGACGCTCGGGCGGCAGACGCCGAGCGACCGGCCGCCGCAGGCGCACGGGCCACGGGTGCGCGAGTCGAAGCGGCACCTCGCCGTCGGGCCCGGCGATCCACCCGACCGGCTCGGCGACGGTGAAGGCCCCGCCCCGCAGCTCGAGGAGGCGACCCCGCGGCGCATCCGGTGGCACGAGGACCCGGTGGCTTACGGGCCCTTCCGGCACCGTGCCGATCACGTCGCCAGGACCGACGACCTCGCCGACGGATCGCCCCGGCGTGAACGGCCATACCCGCTCCGGCGCCAGCGGGGCGACGAGGGCGCCGGGGCCGGCGACGCCGGCCCCGGCGTCCCGTCCCGACGGGCCCGCCTCGATCGCGTGGCCCAGGCCGGGGGCCAGGCGCCAGGTCCCTGCCGCCGCCAGGCGGTCGAGCGGTCGCTGCAGGCCGTCGTAAGTGGATCCGAGGAGCCCCGGCCCGAGGAGGGCGAGGAGCGGCGTCCCGGCGGGGTGCACCGGGTCCCCGATCCGGAGCCCCTCCGTCTCCTCGTAGACCTGGATGGTGGCGATGCCCCGCGCCAGGCCGATCACCTCGCCGAGCAGCCCCAGCGGGCCCACCCGGACGACGTCGGTCACTGCGACGGTCGCCGGGACCTCCGCGTGGACGACCGCTCCGACCGCCGCCACCACCCGCGCCGTCACGGCTGGTCCCCGCGCCCGGCGCCCCGCGCATCGGCACCGGCGAGCTCGGTCCGATAGCCGATCGCGCGCTGGAGCATCTCCTCGATGACGGCGCGGCGGCCGACGGCTTCGGCGAGCTCGCCGACGGGCACCTGGAGGACGAGCGGCCGGCTGAGCCGCTCGACGCCGTCCCGGGTCCGTTCGTCGAGTGTGGCCCACAGGTCGGCGGTCATGAAGACGATGCCCACGTCGGACTCGGCGACGAGCCCCCGCAGGCTGGCCGCCGCGTCGTCCATCCCGACAGCGAACGTCGGCGCGCCCGCCAGCCGGAACCCGTCCGCGAGCCCCGGGGAAGCCAGGACGACGAGGCGTGCCATGGCTCAGCCCCCCGTCGCGCCGGCGAGATAGGGCGCCGCGTCGGGGTCGCGCCAGGCGCCGGCGACGCGGGCGAGGACCGCCCGCAGGCGGACTACCGAGAACTCCACCGCCGCGACGTACGCGGCCACCGGCCCGATCCCCAGCGGGTCGCGGTACGCCCAGCGCCCGAGCGCCGACCACCGCTTGAGCAGCAGCCCCCGTTCGAGGAGGGCCGCCGGCGCGGGACCGGTGGCGGCGAGCTCGGCGGCGACCGCGTCGCGGTCGGCCGCCTCTCCGGCGAGGAGCACGCGGAGGAACGCCGCGTCGGGGCCGCGCCCCTGCGCCCGGGCGGCGCGGGCACGATCCACGGCGGCCCGGAGCCCGGCCTCCGTCGCGGCGGCCCGCGCCTCGGGCTCGGAGGATGTGGCTGCCTCCTCGGCGAGGGTCGCGAGGGCGGCGGCCGCCTCCGGCCCGAGCAGGCCGGTGCCGCCGAGCGCGCGGAGGAACGCCGCATCGGTGGGCATCCGGGCGAGCCGATCGAGCGTGCCTTGGTCAAGGAGCGCGCCGGGGGCCACGGTCCCCGAGGCCGCCGCGCCCCGCGTCCCCGCCCGACGCCTCCGGAGGATCGCCGTGACGCGCTCCGCGTCGAGGGGCATCACGAGCGCCTCGACGAGCCGGCGGATCGGCGGCTCGTAGTAGCGCAGCAGGCCACGCTGGCGGGTCGCGCGCCACCGCTCGATGAGGTCCTCCGCGGCCGCCCGGCCATCGCGGCCCCTCTCCCCGGGCGACGACCCGATCGAGCGCCAGTCGGGCTTCTGGCCGAGGAGCGCCACGAACTCGCCGGGCCCGGCCGCCTGCCCGAGCCGACGGAGGCACGCGGAGTCGACGAGCCGGCCGCGCAGGCCGGCCAGCCGGGCGTTCCCGTAGTCGTACCCGGCGCTCATCGCCCGGCCACTCCCGGCGCGTCGGCGGCGCCGAGCAGGAGGGCGACCTCCCCGGCCAGCTGCTCGCGAGCGCAGGCCAGGCGAACGGGCAGGGTCGCATCCACCTCGACGCGCCCGTCGGTGGAGCGCGTGACGAGGCCGGCCGGCAGCGCCGGGTCCACGACGACCTCGAGCCGCGCGCCGGCGGCCGCCGCCGCCTCCCGGACCGCCGCGGCGTCGATCGTCCGTACGGCGCTCGTGGCCTGCGGTCCCGCGACCGCCACCGCCTCGTCGACGAGACGCCGGAGGGCACGCGCCCAGCGCTCCGGGTCGCCCCCGTCGGCGATCGCCGTCGCTTCCTCGCCGGCCACCCGGAAGACCCCCTCCACCGACTCGGCCAGGACCTCGGCGCGCGCCCCCACGTTCCGGAGCCGGAGGGTGTTGACCCTCCGGGCCGCCTCGGACCGGGCAGCCTGCTCGGCGGCTGCGCGCGACGCGGCCACCCGCTCCCGGGCTCGCTGGCGGGCCGCTTCGACGATGGCGCGCGCCTCCTCGTCGGCGCGGTCGAGGAGCGCGGTCGCCTCCGCCTCGGCCTCGGTCTCGATGGCCTCGACGAGGCCCTGGACGCTCATCGCGACGCCGTCCGGATCGCCGTCCGGCGGCTCACTGCATCAGGAGGATCAGGGCCACGAGGAACCCCAGGATCACCGTGGTTTCCGGGATGGCGAGGAGCACGATGATCCGCCCGCTCAGCTCCGGCTTCTCCGCCAGCGCGCCGGCGCCGGCCGCGCCGATCCGCGACTGGGCCCATCCCGTGGCCAGCGCGGCCAGCCCGATCGCGAGCGCCGCGGCGATGTACCGCAGGCCATCGTCCATCTCATCACCCTCCTGGAACCGAGGCGACTGATGGCTCGACCATCCGGTCGAGCACCGACGTGAACGGGGTGTACGGGATCCCGCCCGACTCGACGAACGTGCCGAAGAACTCGACGTAGTGGAGGCGAAGCCCCTGGATCGAGGCATCGAAGATGCCGATGCCGAGGTTGAGCGCGTGCAGCAGCACGGCGATCAGGGTGCCGACAACGACGTTGCCGGCGAGGCTGCCCAGGTGGTTGGCCACCAGCGCGAGGGTCACCGAGGCGAGCCCGATCGCCGTGAGACGCGCGTACGACAGGATCCGCCCGACGAGGCCCATCGCCTCGATCGGCCCGGCCACCCCGAGCGAGAACGCCGCGAGGACGATCGCGCCACCCAGCCCGACGAGGGCCGCCGTGCCGACACCCGGGGGGACCACCCCGGCGATCGCCCCGAGCCCGACGAGCCCTGTCGCGAGGACGACCGCGATCGCCAGGCGCCCGACCGCCTCGCGGCGCTCGCGGAGCCGGACCGCGTTGACCGCGCCGAGGACGAGCCCCAGGCCGACCTGTGCCACGCCGACGGCGACCGTGAAGACGAGGAGCGGGACCAGCCCCTCCTCGCGGGAGATCCAGATCGGCTCCACCCCCAGCACGCGGTGGCCGAGATCGCCGAACCACTCGCCGAAGAGAATGCCGAACGCGATCGTCGCGACCCCTGCGGCGAGGCCGATCGGCCAGATCGCCCGGACGACGGGCCGGTCGCCGAGGCGCCAGCGGGCGAGGGCGAGGAGCGCCACGAGGACGAGGCCGTACCCGACGTCGCCGATCATCAGCCCGGCGAAGGCCGGGAACGTGAGGGCCAGGAGGGGTGTCGGGTCCAGCGTGCCGTAGCGGGGGACCGCAACGAACGTGGTGAGCGGCTCGAACGCGCGCAGGAACGGACCGTTCCGGAGGGCGACCGGCGCACCGGGCGGCGGGCGGCTCTCCGACGAGCGCTCGACGATCACGACCGACTCGCCCACCTCGCGGTCGAGGCGCTGGGCCAGCTGCCGCACCGCGTCCGCCGGCGCCCAGCCGCTCAGGCAGACGAGATGGTCGCTCACTCCGGCACCGACCAGCGCCTCGAGCTCGGCTAGGCGGTCACCGCACACGACCGCGAGCGCGGCCACGCCCGGCGCCTCGCGGGCGGCGAGGGTCGCGAGGGCGCCCTCCAGCGTCCGGATCTCGTCGGTGAGGCGAACCTGCCGGGCGGCGAGGCGCGGCGCGACCTCTGAGAGGGGCGCCCCGGCATCCTCGTACGGGAGGGCAATCTCCTCGAGGTTCCGGCCACCGATGAGCGACTGGACAGCCGGGGCGTCGCGGAGCGGGTAGATCAGGAGCGCGGCCACCCGGTCGCGGTCGAGCTCGCCGGTGACCAGCTCGCACCGTCCGCCGGTCAGCGACTCCAGCTCGTCGCGGAGCAGCGGGAAGACCGCCCGGTGGCGCGACCCCACGATGATCCCCGTGGCGCCGTACCCGGGGAGGACCGGCACGTGCCCCGCGACCCGCTCGAGGCCCGCCATGAGCTCCCGGTACCGCGTCACCCGGTCGCGTTCCGCCATGAGGCGGACACGCTCGTTGGCGAGGCGGCCAGCCTCCGCGCGCATCGGCTCGAGGCCGGCTTCCCGCTGCTCGAGCTCCGCGAGGCCGTGGTCCCACAGCTCACCGACGTTCGCCGGGCGGGGGGGCGTCGCGCCGAGGGCCGCCTGGAGCTCCGCGAGCCGGTCCAGGAGACGCCGGGCCCTGGTGATGGGGATGCGTGCCGGCTCGACGCCGAAGAGCGCCGGGCCGGCCCCCGGCGGCGCCTCGAAGGGGACGAGATGGAGGACGCCGGCCCGGTGGACCGCCCGGAGAAGCGCCTCCCCGGAACACCGCGGCGCCAGGATGTCGAGGCGGATCATCCGGACGAGCATCGCTCAGCCCTCCGGCCCCGGGGGTCGCGGCACGGCCGAAGCGGTCGTCCCGAGGCCGTCGGCCTCCGGCACGACCTCGCCGAGCAGCGCGGCGACGACGAAGGCGCGCGCCCCCGTCAGCGCGTCCTCGGCCGGACGGAAGGCCTCGGTCGCTCCCGCCTCGAGCGCCGCGATCTCGCGGTCCGCGGCCGCCGAGACCTCGCGTCGGGCGCGATCCGCTGCTTCCGCGGCCTCGACCTCGGCATCGCGCTCGATCCGCGCGGCTTCCGCCCTCGCCGCGGCGATCCGGCGCTCGGCTTCCAGCCCGGCCGCCAGGCGGCGCTCCCGGGCGGCGCGCTCGGCGCGCTCGAGGACGACGAGCGCAGACGTCTCCATCGCCAACTCCACCGACCAACCCGTGCGGGAGACACGGTGCTCTTCGGCTAGGGTTGAACCGCCGGGCTCCGGCCGCCAGTTGCCCGCGACACCAACGATGGGGCCGTTCGGCCCAAGCCCGCGACGACCGCCGCGTGGTGATCTCGACGCCTAGCGGCGCCGACCGGCGCGATCGCGTCGCCGCGCCTCGCGGTTGGAGAGGACGGACGGCGCCTCGTCCGGGAGGACGCGCAGCCGGACCGACGCCAGGATCGAGATCGCGCCCGTCGCCGCGAGGGCTACCGCGGGGACGAGCGTCGACGCGCCGAGCCGGAAGGCCGGCAGCGTGGAGGCGCCGATCCCGACCGCGAGCCCCAGCCAGGCGATGGTGTAGAGGCCGCCATCGGGGACGTGGAAGGCGCGGGCGAACCGCGCCACGGCGAGGTAGCCTGCGCCGGCGACCACGCCCCAGATCCCGATGCCGATGAGGCTGATCCGGGGTTCGAGCGTCGGCGCGAGGAGGCCCACACCGCCCAGGACGACGCCCGTGCCGGCCGCGCCGAGGAACGGGAGGGCGCGCACGACGCCGCCCGGCGCCCGGAACGCCGCGACGAGGAGGAGGACGCCGACGAGCGTCTGCCAGGCCGCGGCGCCGAGCGGGGGCGTCACGAGGGCGGCGGCGACGAGGGCGGCGACGACGAGGGCGGCGGCGCCTCCGGCAGCGAACGCCCACCAGACGCTCCGGGACATCTGCGCGATCGGGGGCATGGGCGAACGGGCTCCTCGGGCGGGGGCTGGTCGGATGCGAGTATGCGGGATCGGTCAGGCCGCGCGCTGGGCGTCCGGCCTGACATCGTGCGGCTGGGTCGGGCGACGCGCGGCGGTCAGGACCGCGTCGCCCGGGCGACGTCGCGGGGTGTCGTCCAGGAGCGGAGCGTCCGCATGTAGTTGGCGCGCTCGAACGCGGAGGGGTCCTCCACCGCCGCCTGGCTGGCGCTGCCGCGCAGCTGGTCGACCGAGTCGTACTCGTGCTCGGTCATCCAGGCGACGAGCTCGGCCTCGATCGTGCGGAGGTGGTCCGGTCCGTGGTGCAGGAGCGCGGAGGTCGTCATCGCGACGTCCGCGCCCACCATGAGCGCCTTCACCGCGTCCGTGCCGCCGTGGATCCCCGAGCTTGCCGCCAGCGACACGGCGGGGCCCAGCTGCGGTCGGAGGATCGCGGTCCAGCGCATGGGCAGGCGCAGCTCGGACGGCCGGCTGAGCTCGAGCCGGGGCACGACGTCGAAGGTCTCGAGGTCGAAGTCGGGCTGGTAGAAGCGGTTGAAGAGCACCAGCCCGTCCGCGCCGCGTTCGACGGCCGAGCGGGCGAAGCTCGCCAGCGCCGAGTAGTACGGGCTGAGCTTGACGGCCAGCGGGATCGTGATCGCGTCGCGGACCGCCGCGATGAGCTCGAGATCCAGGGTCTCCATGTCGGCGGCGGTCTTGGTGGGATCGGCCGCGAGGTGGTAGAGGTTGAGCTCGAGCGCGTCGGCGCCCGCCTCCTGCATGAGCCCCGCGTAGCGAACCCAGCCGCCGGCGGTGGTCGCGTTGAGGCTCGCGAGCACGGGGACGCCCGCCCGGGCCTTGATCAGCCGCAGGCGGGCGAGGTACTGGTCCCCGACCCCGACAAACGAGTCGATGGTTGGGAAGTACGCCAGGGCCTCCGCGAACTGCTCCGAGCCGGCCTCGAGGGACCGGTTGAGCTGGATCTCCTCGTGGAGGATCTCCTCCTCGAAGAGAGACGGCAGGACGATCGCCCCCGCCCCCGCGTCGACGAGCTGGAGCACGGAGTCCAGCTCGCGGGTCAGCGGGGAGGGCGACGCGACGAGCGGCGAGCGCAGCTCGAGGCCGAGGTAGCGGGTGCGGAGATCGACGGTCACGCCTCGTCTCCCTGGTCGTCGCTGCGCGGGCGAGGACCGTCGCCGGCCTCGGGATCCGCATCGGGGTCGTGGTGGACATGGGGCACGCTGCGGTGCATCGCCGCGAGCTGCTCGTAGTAGCGCCAGCGTTCGTCGACGTCGGCCTGGGCGAGCAGGGCGAGCTCGGCGGCTCGCTCGGGGTGCGTCCGGGCCAGGACGGCGAAGCGGGTCTCGCTGGCCACGAACTCGCTGACCGGGATCGACGGTTTGGACGAGTCGAGCTTGAACGGCTGGCCGCCCTCGATGTCGCTCGGATGGAACCGGTAGAGCGGCCAGTAGCCGCTCCTGACGGCGTCCTTCTGGTGCGACATGGACTTCCCCATGTCGATGCCGTGGGCGATGCAGGTGCTGTAGGCAATGACGAGCGACGGCCCCGGCCAGGCATCCGCCTCGAGGAGCGCCTTGGCCGTCTGCGCGTCGTTCGCGCCCATCGAGATCTGGGCGACGTAGACGTCGCCGTAGGCGCGGGCGACGGCGCCGAGGTCCTTCTTGCCCCGGGACTTCCCGGCCGCGGCGAATTTCGCCACCGCGCCCCGGGGAGTGGCCTTCGACGCCTGGCCGCCGGTGTTGGAGTAGACCTCGGTGTCGAGGACGAGGATGTTGACGTTCCGTCCGGAGCTCAGGACGTGGTCCAGGCCTCCGTAGCCGATGTCGTAGGCCCAACCGTCGCCGCCGATGATCCAGACGCCCTTCTTGACGAGGTCGCCGGCGAGGGCGAGGAGGTGCCGGGCGTCGGACTGCAGGTCGCCATCGACCCGGCCGAGGAGCTCGCGCAGGCGCTCGACGCGCTCGCGCAGCAGTGCGATCTCCGCCTCGGTCTCCTGGCCGGCTTCGAGGATCTCGCGGACGAGGTCGTCGCCGACGACGGGCGCCAGGCGCTCGAGGAGCTGGCGGGCGTGGCCCGTCTGCGCGTCGAGGGCGAGACGCATCCCGAGGCCGAACTCGGCGTTGTCCTCGAAGAGCGAGTTGTTCCAGGCCGGTCCCCGGCCCGCGCCGTTCACCGTCCACGGGGTTGTCGGCAGGTTGGCGCCGTAGATCGACGAGCAGCCCGTGGCGTTCGCCACGATCATGCGGTCGCCGAAGAGCTGAGAGATGAGCTTGAGGTACGGCGTCTCGCCGCAGCCGCTGCAGGCGAGGGAGAACTCGAAGAGCGGCTCCAGCACCTGGGAGCCCTTGACCGTGTCGTGGGCGATGAGGCTGCGGTCCAGCGGCGGGATCTCCTGGAAGAACTCCCAGCGCGGCCGCTCGGCGTCGCGGTGGTCCGCGGCGGGCTCCATGTTGATCGCTTTGTGGCGGACCTCGGTCTTGCTCTTGGCCGGACAGACATCCACGCAGACGCCGCAGCCGGTGCAGTCGTCGGGCGCAACCTGGATCGTGAGGCGGTGCTCGAGCACCTCCCGCGACTTGAAGTCCTTGCTCTGGAAGCCCCCGGGCGCACCGTCGATCGCGGCGGGCGGGAAGACCTTCATGCGGATGGCCGCGTGGGGGCAGACCATGGCGCACTTGCCACAGTCGATGCAGATGGAGGGGTCCCAGATCGGGATCTCGTGGGCGATCGCCCGCTTCTCGTACTTCGTGGTTCCGGTCGGGAAGGTCCCGTCCACGGGGAAGGCGCTCACGGGCAGCTGGTCCCCGCCGCCGGCCATCAGGACCGCCGTCACGTTCCGGACGAAGTCCGGCGCATCGTCCGGCACGAGGGCCGGGATCGCGGCGCCCGTCGCCTCAGCTCCCAGGGGCACCCGCGCGAGGCGGGCGATCGACTGGTCGATCGCCGCGAAGTTCCGGTCGACGACCGCCTGGCCGCGCTTCGCGTAGGTCTTCTCCACGAACGTCTTGATCCGGGCGACCGCGTCGTCGGCCGGCAGGACGCCGGAGAGGTGGAAGAAGCATGGCTGCATGATCGTGTTGATCCGGTTGCCCATCCCCACCTCGGTGGCAACCGCGAAGGCGTCGATCACCCAGAGGTCGATCGCCTTGTCGATCAGCTGCTGCTGCACGGAGCCGGGCAGGTGATCCCAGACCTCGGCGGCTCCGTAGGGCGAGTTCAGCAGGAACGTGGCGCCCGGCTTGGCGTACTCGAGGATCCTGGCCTTCTCGAGGAGGCCGAACTGGTGGCAGGCGATGAAGTCCGCGCGGTCGATGAGGTAGGACGACTGGATCGGCTCCGGCCCGAAGCGGAGATGCGAGACCGTGATGCCGCCGGACTTCTTGGAGTCGTAGACGAAGTAGCCCTGGGCGTAGAGGTCCGTCCCCTCGCCGATGATCTTGACCGAGGCCTTGTTCGCCCCGACCGTGCCGTCCGAGCCGAGCCCGAAGAAGAGGGCCTGGACCTCGCCCGCCGGGCGGGGCCGGCGGAACTCGGTGTCGATCGGGAGGCTGAGGCGGGTGACGTCGTCGTAGATGCCGACGGTGAAGTGGCGCTTCGGCCGCTCGCTCGCGAGCTCGTCGAAGACCGGCTTGATCATCCCCGGCGTCACCTCCTTGGAGGAGAGGCCGTAGCGGCCGCCGATGACGCGGGGCGCCGTCGCGAAGGGCGGCTCGTCGGTGTCCATGCGCTCGGCGAGGGCCGTCACGATCGCCTGGTAGAGCGGCTCGCCGACCGCGCCGGGCTCCTTGGTCCGGTCGAGCACGGCGATGCCGCGCACGGTGCCCGGCAGGGCGGCCATGACCTCGTCGGTGGGGAACGGCTGGAAGAGCCGGATCTGGAGCATCCCGACACGCTCGCCGAGGGCGACCAGCGTGTCGACCGTCTCGGCGACGGCACCGGCGCCCGAGCCCATGACGACCACGACCCGCTCCGCGTCGGGGGCGCCGTGGTAGTCCACGAGCCCGTAGTGGCGGCCGGTCTTCTCGGCGAGCTCGTCCATCACTTCCTGGACGATCCCCGGCACGGCGAGGTAGAACGGGTTGGTCGCCTCGCGGGCCTGGAAGAAGACGTCCGGGTTCTGGGCCGTGCCGCGGACCACCGGCGCGTCGGGCGTCATGCCGCGCGCTCGGAAGGCCAGGATGTCATCGTCGCGGACGAGCGACCGCAGGATCTCCTCGTCGAGCACCGCGATCTTGTTGACCTCGTGGGAGGTCCGGAAGCCGTCGAAGAAGTGGAGGAACGGGATCCGAGCCCGGAGGGTCGCGGCGTGCGAGACGAGCGCGAAGTCGTGCGCCTCCTGGACCGAGGCCGCCGCCAGTATCGCCCAGCCCGTCGCGCGGGCGTGCATGACGTCGCTGTGGTCGCCGAAGATCGAGAGGGCGTGCGTGGCGATCGTACGGGCCGCCACGTGGATCACGGCCGGCGTCAGCTCGCCGGCGATCTTGAACATGTTGGGGATCATGAGGAGGAGGCCCTGCGACGCGGTGAACGTCGTCGCGAGGGCGCCCTTCTGCAGCGCGCCGTGCATGGCACCGGCCGCGCCGCCCTCGGACTGCATCTCGACGACGTCCGGAACGGCGCCCCAGAGGTTCGGCCGCCCGGCGGCCGCCCAGTCGTCGGCGTGCTCCGCCATCGGCGAGGCGGGGGTGATCGGGTAGATCGAGATGACCTCGCTCACCGCGTAGGCCACGCGCGCGGCGGCCTCGTTGCCGTCCATGCACGCGACTTCCCAAGGCCGGCTCCCGGCCTCCTCGAGGCGAGGAGCGGTGTCCGGGCTGGCGGCGGGCCGCTCCGGCTGCGTGAGCAGGGTCATGCGGGACCTCCGAGTGCAAGGAGACGGCTCGCGAGCGTGCCGCCTTCGACGTGCTTCAGGATGGTGGCGCCAATCCCGGCGTCGCGGGCACGCCGGGCCTCGTCGGCGCCGAGGTAGGCCTCGAGGACGACGATCCGGCTGCGGGGGACGACGCCGTCGAGGGCCTCCGCGACAGCCCGCCAGCCCCCGCGAAGGGCCCCGTCCACCAGGACGAGGTCGGGATCGCAGGTGCGCGCCGCGAGGGCGGCGGAGCGGGCGGAGCGGACCTCGCCGACGACGACGAAGCCGTGGCGGCCGAGGTGCGCGGCGAGGGCATCGCTGGCGGCCAGGTGGTCGCTGACGATGAGCAGGCGGCGAACCATGTCGGGACGCTCATGGAACATGCTACAAGGGTCCCCCCGCGCGTCCCCTGATCGGACCCCCGCTCCGTCCCGAAACCTAGGGCCATTCGGCCCTGCCACCGGTCATGAACGCGGGCGACACTTCGGCGCGTGGTGGACGTCGCAGGGGACGCGCGGCGTCCACCACAACGCGTCTTCCGACGGCCGAATCGGACGCTGCGCCCGTGTCCGGGAGCGTCGCGGGTGCCGCCCGGCTGCCTGACAGCGCCTGCGGACCGCCGGGCCGGCGGCGCCACCGATTGTGCATGGCACGCCATGAATCCCACCTCAGGGGGCCCGCAGGGTTGAGCTCGGCTGCCGATCGTGCGTGGCACGCACGAAACACGGTGCGAGGTACCGGAAACGGCGGTTCGGAGCACGAAACATGACGCGATGCGCACGGCGCGGTCGCCGACCTCGGCGGACGGCCTCCTGGGCATCCGCGCCTTCACCCTGGATCAGACCACCACCGGCGAGCCGCCTTGGGCCGGCCGCCCGGTGCGCGTACTGAAACGTACGCGGTATCGACCCCATCGCTAGCGGACGGCCGGCGGGGTCGATGACAGGAGGTTCGGGCCGTCGCGGTCCCGGTCCGGCCCCCCCCGCGACCGAACCGGCGTGGTGGCGCGCGGCTGGGCGCGAGCGGACGCCGGCTCCGGGCGCGAGAAGGCGTCAGCGCGACCCCCCAACGCCCGCGGCCGCCCGCCGATCCTGCCGGCTACTGCTGGGGCTGATACGACGACTGGCCGCCGCCACCCGCAGCCGCCGGGCCCGCTGCGCCCTACAGGTAGTGCGTCTTGCGCGCCTGCGCGGTCAGCTCGTCGCGGAAGTCCGGGTGGGCGATGGCGATCAGCTCCTGGGCTCGCTCCCGGATCGACTTGCCGTGCAGCTCGGCGACACCCCACTCGGTCACGACCGTACGGACGTGGGCCCGGGTGGTGACGACGCCCGAGCCCTCGGCAAGGAACGGCGTGATCCGCGAGACGCGGCCGCCCGCGGCCGTCGACGGGAGGGCGATGATCGCCCGGCCCTCGGGCGCGAGCGCCGCACCGCGGATGAAGTCCATCTGGCCGCCGGCCCCGCTGTAGAGGTGCCAGCCGATCGAGTCGGCGCAGACCTGGCCGGTCAGGTCGATGGAGATCGCCGAGTTGATCGCCGTCATCCGCCGGAAGCTGCGGATGACGTGCGTGTCGTTCGTGAAGTCGCAGGCCCGCATCTCGACCATGGGGTTGTCGTGGGCGAACCGGTAGAGGCGCTCCGTCCCCAACATGAAGGAGCAGACGATCTTGCCCCGGTTGCGCTCCTTGGCCATCCCGGTGACGACGCCCGCCTCGACGAGGTCGACGACGCAGTCGGTCAGCATCTCGGTGTGGACCCCGAGGTCCTTCTTGTCGCGGAGGAAGGACGCGACGGCGCTCGGGATCGCCCCGATCCCCATCTGGAACGTCGCGCCATCCGGGACGAGGTCGGCCACGAACTCGCCGATCCGGCGCTCCACCTCTCCGGTCTCGCCGCTGTGGTAGAGGTAGGGCGGGATCTCCACCTCGACCCCGTAGTCGATGTCGTCGACGTGGATGAAGCTCTCGCCGAGGGTGCGCGGCATCGCCGCGTTGACCTGGGCGATCACGATGCCGGCCGCGTGGATGGCGGCCTGCATCGCCTCCACGGACGTGCCCAGGGAGCAGTAGCCGTGCGCGTCCGGCGGGGAGACGTTGCAGAGGACCGCGTCGAGAGGGAGCAGCCCGCCGGAGAAGAGGCTCGGCACGTCCGAGAGGAAGACGGGAATGAACTCGGCCCGCCCCTCGTTGACCGCCGCGCGGGCGTTGGGTCCGATGAGAAGCGCGCGATGGCGGAAGTGGGGCGCCATCTCCGGCGCCAGGTGCGGGCCCGGGCCCTCGGTGTGGAGGTGCACCATGCTCACGTTGTGGAGCTCCGGGGCGCGAGCGACGAGCGCGTCGAGGAGCGCGGACGGCGTGGCCGCGGCGCACTGGACGTAGACCTGGTCGCCGGACCGGATGTCGGCGACCGCCTCTTCGGCGCTGACGATCTTCATGCCCGCAGTCTAGGAACGACCCGCGGCAGCACGGACCGGCCGTCCGGACCCCTCGCGGCCGCCGTTCGGCACCGAAGCGACCTGCCGGCCCGCCGCCGGGGGTTCCATCCGGCAGCGCGCTGACGTTCGGGCGGTACGCGGGATGGTCGCTCGGCGAGGTGGCGCGGCGCCGCCCGAGGAGCTGCGGGGCCTGATCCGGCAACGCTGAGGCCGAGCGGCGGGAGGGTCGCCGCCGAGGCTTACGTCCCGGAGCCGGGCAGCCGGTGCTTGGCGACGAATGCCGCGGCCTGGGCGCGGCGTTGGAGGTTCAGCTTCGAGAGGATGGAGCTGACGTAGTTCTTGACCGTCTTGTCGGAGAGGAAGACCTCCGAGGCGATCTCCTTGTTCGTCTTCCCCTCGGCGACGAGCTGGAGAATCTTCTGCTCCTGGGCGGTCAGCTGGGCCAGCTCGTCCGTGTAGGTCCCGGACGCGATCCGCCGTACGCGCTCCAGCACCTTCTCGGTGACGGCCGGGTCCAGGAGCGACTCTCCGCGGCCGACGGCCTCGAGGGCCGCGATGAGGTCCCGCGAGCGGATCTGCTTCAGGAGGTAGCCCGACGCGCCGGCGATGATCGCCGAGAGGACCGCTTCCTCGTCCGGGTAGCTCGTGAGCATGATGACCCGGGTTCCCGGGAGCTCGGAGCGGATCTCGCGGCAGGCCTCGATCCCGGATCCGTCCGGCAGGCGGACGTCCATCACCACGATATCCGGCCGGTGGCGGCGGGCTCCCTCGATCGCCTCCTCGACGGTGGCGGCCTCGGCGACCACCTGGAAGCGCTCCCGTCGCTCGAGGAGCGAGACCAGGCCCTGGCGAACGACTTCGTGATCGTCGACGACGAGCAGGCGGAGGGGACGCGTCTCGGGCTGCTCCGACATGTCGTGCTTTCTACCTCCGTGACCGCGCGCTGTTCAGGCGTCCGGCGGGCCGCCGGCGAGCTCGTCCTCGGCCGCGGTCCGGGCGCCGGGCACCCGGATGATGATACGCGTCCCGACCCCGGGATGGCTGTCGACCAGGAGCGTGGCGCCGATGGAGATCGCGCGCGTGCGCATGTTTCGGAGCCCCTGGTGTCCGATGCCGCGCGGCGCGGCCGGGTCGATCCCGGTGCCGTTGTCGGCGACGACGATCTCGACGCCGGCGATCTCGGGGTCCGGCTCGACGGTGATCTCGGCGCGCGTGGCCCGAGCGTGGCGGGCGATGTTGCTGAGCGCCTCGCGCGCGATCGCGAGCAGCTCGACCGTCCGGTCCGGCCCGATGATGGGGGTCGTCACGGTGGGCCCGGCGCGCAACTCCACGTCGATCATCGTGTTGACCCGGAACTCGTCGGCAAGGGCCGCGAGGCCCTCCACCACGTCGACGCCGTCGAGGAGCGCGGGCCGCAGGCCGAAGATGAAGTTGCGGATGTCGCGGATGGTCTGGTCCAGGCTGTCGATGGCGCGCTCCACCCGGCGCCGGGCCTCGTCCGGCTCGCCGTCCATCATGTCGGGCACGTCGTCGAGGGAGAGGCCCACGGCGTAGATCGCCTGGATCACGCCGTCGTGGAGATCCTTGCCGATCCGCTCGCGCTCCTCGACGATCGCCAGCCGCTGCACCTGCTCGTGGAGCCGGGCGTTCTCCATGGCGATTGCGACGTGGCGCGCGAACGTCTCGATCTCCCGCTGGTCCTCGTCGGTGAACCCGCCCTCCTTCTCCGTGAGGTAGAGGTTCCCGATGGTCCGCCCGCGGACGACGACCGGGACGCCCAGGAACGAGTGCATGTCGGGATGGTTCGGCGGGAAGCCCACGCGGCGCGGATCGGTCATCAGGTCGTCGAGCCGCATCGCCCGGTTCTCCCGGATGATCACCCCCAGGATCCCGTGGCCGCGCGGCGGCGCGCCGATCCGGGCGCGATCCGAGCGGTTGATCCCGCTCGTGATGAACTGCTCGATGGCGCCGGCCTGGTCATGGACGCCGAGCGCGGCGTACCGGGCGCCGGTCAGGACCCGGACCCGGTCGACGATCACCTGGAGGACGCGGTCCACGGCCAGGACGCCGGCCATGGCCCGGATCGCCTCGTCGAGCGCCGCGAGCCGGCGCTCGACGCGAGCGGCCTCCCCGCGGTCGCGGGCCCGCTCGACGGCCAGCTCGGCCAGGCGCACCGCATCCTGCACGTGACGTTCCGGGCCATCGAGCCAGAGGGTCCCCACGACATCCCGGGCCCGATCGGAGCTCGTCCCGCCCGCCGCGCCGTGGAGCGGCGCGGCGACGACCGAGCCGCGCCCGGTCCGGCCGGGACGCCGGGTCAGGGTCCCCCACCCGGCCGCGATCGACGCCGGCGGCTCAACGGCCGCCTCCAGGTGGGCGCCGGCCGCGCCGCAGGCGACCGCCAGCGCCTCGAGGCCCCGGACGAGGAGCCGCCGGGGGCGCGTCGGCTCCGCAGCCCACTCCTCGAGAGCCGCCATGGCGGTGATCAACCCCGCGAGATTAGCCTGCGGGCGGGACGCGACGGTCATCGGATCGAGCGTAGCAGGGGCGCCGTGCACGCGCACAGGCTCCGGAGCCGTCGTCGTCCCATGGCCACGTGCGTGCATCCGGCCCCTCGGCACCCCTGCAACAGGCCGAATGTCACGTCAGACTGTCGGAAGAGGCCGTACCATCCCAGCCATGGAATCGGCGACACCCCAAGGCACCCCTTCGCCGTCCCAGCAGGACCACGAGGCGGCCGAGCTCACGGGGCTCGACGCCTCGCTGACGCGCCGCGGCTTCCTGCGCGGTGCGGCCCTCGCCGGCACGGGCCTGGTGGCCGTGACCGTGGCCGCCTGCGCCCCCGCCGCCGTCCCCAGCTGGAACTACGCGACCTCGAAGCCCCTGCCGCTCCCGTCGACGCCGGCCGCGACCGCCGCGCCCAGCGAGATGCCCGGGATGACGGCCGCCCCCAGCGTCACGCCGGCCCCGTCCGCGCCCGCCGGCAACATCCCCGCGGGCTGGAGCGAGCACGACGTGGCCGCGCGGAACGTCGTCCGGCGGTACCTCGGGAACCTCGCCCCCGCGCTGAAGGACATCTACGGCGACGAGGTGTTCGGCCAGCTCGCCGACATCCTGGGGGCCGCCGACAACTACCCCGAGCTGTCCCAGCCGCCCGCGTTCGCCCAGGTGCCCCAGCTCGTCATCAACGACATCGTCTCGCCCCTCACGCCGAAGCTCGACGGCGACGTCAAGGTCTTCGAGCTGACGATCGACGAGATCAAGCACCAGGTCGACGAGAAGACGGCCCCGAAACCCCTGCTTGGCTACAACAAGCAGTGGCCGGGTCCCACGATCCGGGTCGGCGAGGGCGACAAGGTCCGGGCGATCTTCACGAACAACCTCAAGGAGACGACCGGGGTCCACTTCCACGGCGTCGAGTTCGACAACTTCTTCATGGACGGCGTCCCGTTCGTGACCCAGAAGCCGATCCCGCCCGGCGAGACGTTCACCTACGAGTTCGTGGCCAAGCCGCACGGCTCGATGATGTACCACTCGCACCACAACGCCACCGACCAGGTGGGCCGCGGGCTCCTGGGCGCCTTCATCATCGACCCGAAAGAGCCGACGGTGAAGTACGACCGGGAGTACATCTGGATCTCGAACGACACGGGGGGCACCGGGTTCACGATCAACGGCCACGGCTTCCCGGCGGTCGTGCCGGTCCTGGCCGCCGTCGGCGAGACGGTCCTCGTCCGCTACATGAACGAGGGAATCATGATGCACCCGTGGCACAGCCACGGGTACGCCCAGCGGGTGGTGGCGCGCGACGGGCGCCCCCTCGGCACTGCCGAGTTCGACTGCGACACCCTCGGCGTCAACCCGGGCGAGCGCTTCGACGTGATCATCACCGCGGATCGCCCGGGCGTCTGGGCCTTTCACTGCCACATCCTGCCCCACGTCGAGGGCCTCAACGGCATGTTCGGCATGGTCACGGCGCTCATCGTCGTGCCCGAGAAGAAGCACATCGACGCCATCTACAAGGCCCTCGGGATCGCGTAGGAAGGGAGTGTCCGGGCGTTCCGCGCCCGGGACCATCGCCATGGCGCGCATCGAGACCATCCTCCTCGCCACGGACGCCTCCACCGCGTCGCAGGCCGCCGAGAACGAGGCGATCGACCTCGCCGCGCGCCTCGGCGGACGGCTGATCGTGCTCTCCGTGGTTTCCGGCGCGCCGTCCGTGCGGACGTCGCGCGAGCTCGCCGTCGAGGCGATCGTGCAGCGTGCCCGCGCCGGTGGCGCGTCGGCCACCGGCCTCACCTGGGCCGGCGACGCCGGGGAGTCGATCGTGGAGGCCTCCGAGTCGGAGGCGGCCGACCTCATCGTGGTCGGCACGCACGAGCGGGGCACGGTCGGGCGGCTCTTCCTGGGGAGCGTCTCCGACCACGTCGTGCGCCACGCCCGCTGCCCGGTCATGGTGGTGCGCCCAACGCGGGTCGTCGCCCCGGCCTGACGCGGCACGCCGTCGGCGCGCCACCGCCCTACTTCGTGTACATGCCCTCGGGGTCGAGCTCGTCGCGGATCAGGCGCAGCTCGCCGGGCGTGGGCGCCGGGGTGACGGCGAGCGCCGGTGAGACCTTCGGATCCCAGCCGATCGTCGCCCGCACCTCCTCGAGGGTCGCGCCCGGGTGGAGAAAGTCGAGACGCATCTCGCCGTCCTCGTCGAAGTGCCAGATCCCGAGGTCGGTCACCACGACCGACGGCCCTCGCCCGAGCCAGCCCTGCTCGCGGCGGATCCGATCGGCCTTCTCGGCCCCGCCGAGGTTGCCGGGCGAGGTCCGGAAGTCGATCCGTTCCACGAACGAGCGGGCGGACTGGCGCATGATCACGAAGATGTGGCGCGCGTTGATCGCGATCTCGCAGGCGCCGCCGGACCCCGGCAGGCGCGTCTTCGGCGCCGCGTAGTCGCCGATCACGGTCGTGTTGATGTTCCCGAAGCGGTCGATCTGGGCCGCCCCCAGGAAGCCGACGTCGACGAGCCCACCCTGGAGGTAGTAGGCGAAGAGCTCCCACATGCTCACGACGGCGGTGGCGCCGGTAACGATGGTGGGGTCGCCGATGGAGAGCGGGAGGCGGGCCGGCTCGGCGCCGAAGACGCCGGCCTCGTAGACCAGCTCCATCTCGGGGGCGACCGTCCGCTTCGCCAGGTTGACCGCGATGTTCGGCAGGCCTACACCGACAAAGCAGACGCGCTGCCCGGCCAGCTCGCGGGCGGCGGCCACGATCATCATCTCGGACTTGGAGAACGGCGGGGCGCCCTCGGACGCCGCGTCCGCGCCGGGTGC
>Ga0315293_10000365_pt1 | contig 41311 bp, 47 predicted proteins | sample YL17G13_20_MG_FD_203071 | JGI IMG/M metagenome (GOLD analysis project Ga0315293, IMG submission 203071) | Sediment microbial communities from Yellowstone Lake, YNP, Wyoming, USA - YL17G13_20 | ecosystem: Environmental > Aquatic > Freshwater > Lake > Sediment | place: USA: Wyoming | collected... | reverse complement strand
TGGCGCGGGTGCGCGTGGCGCGTGGCGCGTGGCGCGTATGTGCGCGGGCTCGGGCTCGGGCTCGGGCGCTTTGCCGGCAAAACGGGGGGAGGGCGGAAAACGGGGGGCAGGACAGGCCGCTAGAACATGCGCTAGGGGCCTTAAAACGGCGTATGGCGGGTTTTCGAGTGTCGAGGGCGGCGTGGGTAGCTTGGACATACGCCCGGAGGCTCTAAGGGCCTTAAAACAAACGGGCCACCTTGACGGGGTGGCCCGTGCCTCTCATGTGTGCGAGTAGCGTAGGCGGGCGGTCTTTACCCTACCCTTCCGGTTCAGGCGAAACGGGCCGACATGCGGGCTAGCCATTCGCCAGCGGCGGTTTGGTTGCGAAGGTCCGGTATCACAAGCCGCTCCTCGACAGTCTGGGGCCATGCGCCACTGGCGACGATACAGGCTGTCGTTTGCTCATCGCGGGGAGCGTAGCCGAAGCCGCTTGACACTTGGGCCGGCGTAGTAAGTACCGTGCGAAAGATGGTGTGACGCAGCATTGCCGGGGAGCATAGAACGGCGGCGAGTCGCGCCGTGTCAATTGCCTCGCCATAGCGTAGCGCGTCGAAACGGGCGACATAATCAAGTGCGGATTTCCGGCCCCGGGCCGAGTACGGGGACACGAGTAAACCAATGCCGGAGATCGCGGTACGGTACCCCTTCCGGCGCAGTGCGCGAACCAGTGCCAGCGCTACCGCGCCACGCCAGAAAAAGTCCTCTCCATCGCTAGCGCAGTTATAGATCACATTGCACAGGATGCGGATAGGGGCCGGCGCACGGGCCAGCGACCGGCGGCGGGCCGACCAAGCCCGGGGCAGGTTGCCGGCGTTGACGGCATGTATGTCCAGTTCATCACCCTCGGGGCCGCGTCGCAGCTTGCGGCGCACGTCCAGCGGCGTGGCCACGTTGGGCGCGACGCGGGCCGCGAGTGCCTCAATACGGGGCAGCGCGTCGCGCCAGCCGGTGAGCATGGCATGGTCGTATGTCGCGCCATCCTTCAGTGCGCCGTACGTCCAATCGTCGCCACTGGCGCGGGACATGATGCGGCGCACGTTGCCGGGGTCTTGCGCGGCGTGGGCGGGAGTGTTCGATTGGGCGACCATATCCGCCACGCTATCGAAAACGTGAACATGCGTGGCGCGGCCGGCGTCGCGGGAGCGGGTGAAAAAGTAGCGGGTTGCCATTATTGCGCCTCGGGTGTCGGGGTGGGGGTGGGGGTGGGGGCTTCGTTGCCAGCTTGCGGCGCGTTCTTCGGCTGCGCTGTGGGGGGCAGCTTGGCGATTTCATCGGGTGCCCATGCCATCAGCAAATCCTCGCGGATTTCCTTGTGCGTACACCCGGCGGAAAGCGCTTGCTGATACATGCGTACTTGACGCATGGAAAACACACGCTGCAGCGCGTTGGCGTTGATCGTGGCGCGTACCGTATCGACCCATGCAATAGCGCTTTCTGTGGCGTTGTGCCACTGCTCAGGCGTCCATGCGGTGATGCCTTCAGGCTTCCAATAGCGCTGCTTCGCGGGGAGGCCGGCAAGGGCGCGCTCTAGGCGCGGGTCATGCGGCCAGATCAGCGTATAGAAGCGGTTGGCGGTTGCGGCGTCAATCTGGACGCGGGCGCTATACTGCTCATCCGCTCCGTTGATCGTGTTACAGGCTCCCATGATAAGGGCGTTCTGGCCACGGGCAACATACGGTGCCTCTTGGCGCTGCGGCACGGTGAATCCGCCATTGGACAGGGCCGCGTTGGCTATCACGAGCATATCGGGGCTGGCGGCGTCCATCTCATCCAGCAGGAACAGGCTATGGCCGGCTTCGTACAGGCGGACGAATGGGCTAGGCATGTACGCAAACCCGGGGCCGTCGGTGCGCGGCAACAGCCAGCCCATAAGGGCGGACTCACTCACTCCGGCGGAAAGGGACTGGTCACCGTAGGCATATCCGAGGGTTTGCGCTGCGGCCCGGGCCGCGTGGGACTTCCCGGTGCCGGCGGGGCCGACCAGTAGCGGCTGCGCTCCAGCGGCCAGCAGGGCCAGCAGCTTAGGGGCCAGCCGATGCTGTACCGCGTCGCCTTTGCGCGGGGGAGCGTAGTACGGGGCCGGCGGGGGGCCGCTCGGGGAGCGTGGCGCGTCGCCTTCGGGGGTGGGGGTGCCGTGGGGGCCGGCGGCGTGGCGGTTGGCGTAGGCGACCATTTGCTCGGCCCATAGCGCATGTGGGTACAGAGCACGATAGGCTTCCTCGCTGGCAATGGCGCGTATCGCGGCGTCCATCGGGGACTCGCGCTCGGGGGGTGGGGGTGGCGCGTCGCCTGCCTCGGGTGCCTTCGGGGCCTGCTCGGGTGCGTCGCCTTCGGGTGCGTCACCGTTGCCGGCGTCACCGTTGCCGGCGTCACCTTGTGCGGGGGTGGGCGTCGCGGTTCCATTCTGTTGCGTGGGGGTGGGTGCGTCGCCTTGCGCGTCGCCCGGGGTGGCGTCGCCTTGTGTGCTGCCTTCGGTGTCGCTGCCTTCGGGTGGCGTGGCGCTGTCGTCGCCTTCCGGCGCGTCGTGATGGGGGGCAGGGGTGCCGTGCTGCGGCGGGGTTGACTGCTCTTCCTGCCACTTGGCGAGTATGGCATCGGCCCCGTAACGCTTCACGAGGGCGTCGGCGAGGCCTGACTTGCCACCCGCGAGGCGATGGGGATCAGCGCCAACGCCACCGAGGGCACGGGCAATGCTCAGCAGGACGCGGAAGGGGATCAGGCCGATAAGGGAAGCGGATTGCGCTACGTTCATGTGTGTTGCTCCAGTTGTGGGGACATGCCCCGGGGGACTGCGTATCTAGCAAGTTATGGGCCATAGTGATAGATCAAGGGGTTGCGGTTTTCGAGTGTCGGGGGATGGCGACATAAGGGCCTTAAAAAGTGACGTTTTAGGGCACTTAATGGTGTTCCAGATGGGAGAGCGCTATCTGGAACAACCGGAACATTATCTGGAACAAGGGCCAAATTTCCGCGTTTCGACCGTTATTGTCCGACTAAAACAGTCGGGTATTTGTATGACATTGGCATAATGCCAAAAATGGTCTTTTTGTTGCGCTCCGGTGTAACGCCAATCCAGCGCAAGGTTACGCCTTCGGCGTCAAGGGTTTAGCGCTGCGTTCCATATGTTCCAGTTAAATTCTATATTAAAAGGGTCAAAAAACGTTACGTAACATAACGCTACAGGGGAGATATAAGGTGGCAGTTTCAACTGGAACAACCGGAACAACCGGAACAGGCCCCTATTGGCCGGAGCGGCCCAGCGGCCCCCTCTGGAACACACGCTAGGGGCCATAATCGGGCCGTGGCGGGCCGATCAGCGGCCCCGGGCGGCGAGGGTAGCTTACGACACACAGGCGCATGTTGCAGGGCCGGAAATCGAGCCGGGGTTTGTGAGTGCTTACTAACGTCTTGCGTGCGTGCGTGCGTCGTGCGTATGTGCGTGCCTGCATGTGCGTGCCTGCATGTGCGTGCCTGCTTGCGTGCGTCGCGCGTATGCGTGCGTGCGTCGCGCGTCGCGTGCGGACGGGCGTATGTGCGCGTAGGCGGGCGGACGGGCGTATGTGCGCGTAGGCGGGCGCGGCGCGGGCGGGCGTCGCGGGCGCACCCACCCCCGGGCGACCCCGAAGCCCCCCTCCCCTCGCGCCGCACACCTCCCCCCACACACGCAAAGTCAGGAGTGTTATCCTTCCCGCCATGCCCCGCGCTCCCGCTACCCCAGCCGCGCTCGCTAACGGAGTAATTTCGCTCCTTAACCAAGCGGCGCACCAATCCCTGTCCCAGACGGGTGAGGTGGTAGCCATGCTCGAAACGCTGCGCCGCACGGCCCCCCGCGACTACATCGCCGCGATGGTGATGATCGCCAAGTTGGGCGTCGAGGTTCCCACCCATGAGCGCGAGTACACGGTGATTTCCGCCATCCCGCGCTCCAAGCTGGATGAGACACCCGCCCACATGGCACCGGGTACTGCGGTGCAGACCGTGAACTAAGGCACAATATTGTGCAGTACGTCCCCCGCGCCCAATTTCAGGCGTTCCACGCCCGGGAGGAGCGTTGGGCACTCCTCGTATGTCACCGCCGCGCCGGCAAGACCGTCGCCGCCGTCAACGAGTTGATTGGCCGCGCCCTCCACACGCAGAAGGAACATGCGCGGTACGCTTACCTCGCCCCCTTCAGGGAACAAGCGAAGCGGATCGCGTGGGATTACCTCCTCCGTTACAGCGAAGGCTTCCGCCGCAGCGCCTCCATCGCCGAACTCAGTGTCATGCTCGTCAACGGCTCCCGCATCACGCTCCACGGCGCGGACAACGCCGACAACCTGCGCGGCCAGTACTGGGACGGGATCGTGGTGGACGAGCCTGCATCCATGCGCCAATCCGTTTTCACCGAGGTGATCCGCCCCGCGCTCGCCGACCGCATCGGGTGGGCGGTCTGGATCGGCACCGCCGCCGGCAAGAATGAGTTCTGGGAGATGTACGAGATCGCCCGCAAGTCCTACGGTGGCCCCACCGGGTGGTACTTCATGGACTTGAAGGCCAGCGAGTCCAACATACTGCCCCAGCAGGAGTTGGACGACGCCCGGCTGGTCATGGACGAGGACACCTACGCGCAGGAGTTCGAGAACGACTTCGGCGCGGCCATCAAGGGGTCCATTTACGGTAAGGCGGTGAAGGCGATGGAGGTGGACACGCCTGAACACCCCACCCAGATCGCCGCCGTGGACTACGCGCCCGACATACCGACACACACTTGCTGGGACATCGGTTTTTCCGACTTCTGTGTGGTGTGGTTCTTTCAGATCATCGCCAAAGTCCCCCACTTCACCGACTGCCTCGCCGTGCGCGGACACGATGTCCACGACGTAGCCTCTCTAGTGGAGGACCGGAAGCTCCAGTATGGCTTCAAGCCGGGGTATCACTACCTGCCCCGCGATGCGTGGGCCGACACTTTCCAGACGGGCCGCTCCACGGTGGAGCAGTTGCTTGCTCGCGGCATACGCGCTCGTGCCGTTCCGTCCCTGTCGGTGCAGGACGGGATTCAGGCCACTCGGCTCATGCTGCGGACCGCTCGCTTCGACAAGACACGCTGCGCCCGGGCGTTGGAAGCGATGCGCCAGTACCAGTACGAGTACGACGAATCCAAACAAACGTTCCGCAGCAAGCCCCGGCATGATTGGTGTTCGGACTACGCGGACGCGCTCCGCATCGGGGCGCTCGGGTATCAGGAAGACTTCGGGGCTACGCCGGTGTATGTTCCACCACGCCTGCAACCGAAGCCTAAAATCAGCGATGGCATCCAGCTTGAGAAACTCTGGGACACGGTGAAGCGGCCCGTGGGCCGATGGAGCAACCGGATATGAGCAACACACGCTCGCACGACTCGAACAAGTCCCGCGCCGCCACCCGCGCCGCCGCGCTCGCCAAGCTGCTCGGGGATGAAGTGCGTACCCCCCTGACCTTGAACCCGTCCGAGAAGCGCCCCTTCAACAAGACCGCCGCCGAGCACAAGCTGGCCGTCATGCAGGGCAACCGGAAACGGCGCAACGACATCCTGTTCGCGCTCCTCTCCGGTGCCGGTTCCTCCTCCCCGATGGGAGCATCCCGATGACACCCGACGACGACGAACTCGCCCGCATCTGGGCGGGGGTCAAAGACACCGCCAAAGGGGCCGTGCGTGGCGTCGCGGCGATGCCCGGCGAAGCGATGGGCCTCATCAACACCGCCGCCAACTGGACCCCCACCCGCGACGAGTATGGCAAGTATTATTCCGGCGTGGCCGACAAGGGCCGCGCCTACGCCGACGCCATGATGGGCGGCGCACCAGAGTCATCTACGATGGGCACTTTCGGCGAGATGCTCGGCCCCCCGATGAAAACCGGTGCCAAAGCCCTCGGCCTGATCGGGGCGATTCGCCCCGGTGGCTTGCCGCACTTGCAAATGACCCATGCGCTGTCGGACGCGACGCACCTCGTCGGCCCCGACATGAAGGTTTTCAACGAATTGTCGAGCCCCAGTTTCGCCATTCGGCAGCGGAACACACGAATTCCGATGACGACAGGCGACTCGGTGATTCTCAGTCCACGTTTGGGCATGGGGCCGGAGAATCGCGGCGGCATCCTCACCAACCGCGACGTTTACACGCTGCGCGGCAGGGAGTTGGCCCCGGCTCTCGACTATCCAAGCGGGCGCTTGGGGCAGAAGTTCGACACACGCGATTTGCGACTTAAAGAGGGCACAACCCCGAAATCTCTGGCGCAGATGCTGGCTATCGAAGCATCACCCTCCTTCCAGTCACTTCGGGACTACGAAAACAGCCGCGCCGGGGCCGGTGTGTTGGACCACGCGCTCACACCTACTCAATGGGGCAAGGGGTTTGAAAAAGACCTGCTGGAATGGGCAGAGATGCAGCCGAAAGGAGTGTGGAGCAACCTCATGGCCGACAAGCTGATCGGCCCCGATGCCAAGAGCGGGTCGTGGACGATGCGGGCGCTGCGTCACGCGGCGGGGAAAACCGACCCCGTGGCGCAGGATTTGTTGACCGATCTGCGCCGTGCGCCCGCCGCGTACTCCGAATGGAAGTCCACAGGCCCGCTCCCGCTGAACGCTGAGACTATCGGTGCGGCGGCGTTCCCCAGACAGGCGGTGAACGACACAGGGCGCACCCCGCTAGCAACGCAGTATGTGCGCGACGAATTTGAGCGGCGTGGGATTCCGACGACGGAGTACGACCCCTTCAACGCCAGCGACAAGAAAGCGCCGAAGATCGCCGAAATGATCGAACAGCTTCTACAACAATCAGGCCCATACGGGGGTAGCAGATGAATCCGCAAGCAAATAGTGAGTCGCCCTCCGGCGCAGGCGCGTCTGTTGATCAAGTTTCCGATTTTGGCGAAGGCAAAGAGGGTCAGGCAAAGCGATGGAAGGCGGAACTTGACTCGGCCAAGCGCAGCGAGGCTAGTTTCGTCAAGCGGGCCGAGAAAACCGTCAAGCGATACCGTGACGAGCGCGATTCCATCGACGATCAGGACCGGAAGTTCAACATACTCTGGTCGAACGTCCAGACGTTGAAGCCTGCGGTCTACGCCAAGCCCCCGAAGCCGGAGGTTAGCCGCCGTTTCGACACCACCAATCAAGTAAACCGGGTTGCCGCCGCCATTCTGGAGCGCAACTTGGAGTTCACAGTCTGCGAACACTCGCAATTCGACGCCACGATGAACGCCTGCGTCGAGGACCGACTGATCCCCGGACGCGGCACGGCGTGGGTTCGGTATGTTGCCGACCTCACGCCCATGTACGAGAACCGCCCCGATCCTTTGCCGGGGGCACCGGAAACACCCGTACCACCAACTTCCGTGCAAGCCGGAGGGGGGACCGGCGCGGCCATGCCCGGCGCATCCCCGGCTCCCCTGCCTCCCGGCACCACGGCGCTGCCGCCGGGGCCGCTGCCGATGCTCGGGCAACCGACGCCCACGCCGCAGCCGCCGCGCACGCCGCCGCAGCCCAAGGAGTTGCAGAACAAGGCGGTGACGGACGACAGCTACGAATCCGGCGTCATCTCCGGCGAGAAGGTGTGCTTCGACTACGTGCATTGGAAGGACTTCCGTATGTCGCCGTCACGGACATGGGAGGAATGTACGTGGGTGGCGCGGCGCGTGTTTATGACCCGCGCAAGCGGCGTCAAGCGGTTCGGGGAAGCGTTCAATAACGTGCCGCTCAATTACGCGGAAGCGGCTTCCACGCAGAAGGCGAGCAACGCGGGCAGCGGCGGCAATCAGGAGTTCGGCCCCGGCCTCGGCGTGTTGAAGAAGGCTGCAATCTGGGAAATTTGGAGCAAAGATGACCTCAAGGTGTATTGGCTTTGCGAAGACCACCCGGAAATCCTTGACGAGCGGGACGATCTGTTTCAGTTGGACGAATTTTTTCCGTGTCCGAAGCCGCTTCTTGCAACAACTACTAATGACTCCACGATCCCGCTTCCCGACTACTGCATGTATCAGGATCAAGCGACGGAACTGGATCAGATTACCAATCGCATTTCCCTGCTTACGCAGGCCCTCAAAGTTATCGGCGTCTACGACAAGACTCAAGATGCGGTGCAGAGGCTTTTGACGGAGGGCGTCGATAACACGATGATCCCGGTGGACAACTGGGCGATGTTCGCGGAGCGCGGCGGGTTGAAGGGCGTGGTCGATTTCTTCCCCGTCGAAATGGTGATGAACGTACTCGAACGGCTCATCAACGCTCGCGGTGTGGTGAAGCAGGACGTTTACGAGATCACTGGCATTGCGGACATCGTGCGTGGTGCGAGCGTGGCCTCGGAGACGGCCACCGCGCAGTCCATCAAGGAGAAGTTCGCCAACATACGCATCAACGACACCCAGAAAGACATCGCGCGGTTCGCCAGCGACCTCATCAACAAGGCCGCGCAAATCATGGTGAACTTCTTCCAGCCGGAGACGCTGATCGTCAACGCTGATCTGCAAGACCCGGCGGGACCGGACTTCCAGTATGTCCCGGCAGCGGTGCAACTCGTCAAGGATGGCAAGCTGATTCAGCACAAGATCAGTGTGTCGGTGGACTCCATCACCAAGGCGGACGACAAGGAAGAAAAGGAAGCGCGTAACGAGTTCATGCAGAACTTCGGGTTCCTGATGCAACAAGCAGTGCCAGCCATAGAGAAGATGCCGGAGTTGGCTCCGATGATCGCGCAAGTCACGCTCTGGTCAGTGCGCGGCTACAAGATCGGACGCGACATAGAAGGCGTGATCGAACAATCCATCTCGCAGATGGCGCAGCAAGGCCCGCCGCCCGAGAAGCCCGATCCGGCGATGGTGAAGGCTAAGATGGAAGGCGAGAAGATGCAGGCCGAGATGGCGATGAAGCAGCAGGATCAGCAGGCCAAGCAGGCCGCCGACGCCGCCGAGATGCAGATGAAGGAGCGCGAGCAGCAGCAAGACCTCGCGTTCAAGGAGCGCGAGCACGCGCTCGACCTCCAATTCAAGGAGCGCGAGTTCGACCTCAAGCTGCAATTCATGCGGGAAGAATTCGCGCTGAAGCAGCAGGCCGCGCAGACCGACGCCGCCGTGAAGGTGCAGACCGCGCAGATCGACGGTGAGATCAAGACGCAGCAGCACGCGCAGACGATGGAGCAGCAGGCGCAAGCCCACGAAGCCGGACAGGAGCAACAAGCGGAAGCCGCCGACGCAGAGTTGGAGCAGAAAGAGTCCGCGGCCAAAGAGAAGAAGGAAGGGGAGGACGACTGATGTCCCGCAGAAGATTCCGCTACGACCCCGCGCTTAAAGAAATGGTGGAGGTGATCTATGTTGATGAGGGGAGTTCCGATTTCCCAGTGGTGCATGGAGACATACCAGCGTTTGTTTCACCCCTTGACGGAACCGTGGTCGAGGGGAAGCGCGCCTACTACGAGCACATGCGAAAGCACAACGTCGTTCCCTTCGAGAAGGGGGACGAGGTTCGCAAGGCTCCGCAAAAAGACCCAAAAGACCGCCAAGCGTTGAGAGAGCGGTTATGGGAATTCGCCGATAAGGCGGTTCAACGTGGCTCCAACCGAAGAATAGGAAACTAAGATGCCCCCAGAAGAAAATGCGTCTGTCCATGACTCAATCTCCGCAACCATCGACGCGATGGAGCAGTCGGCCCCATCCACACCCGACACCGCCGCAGCCCCCGTGGCTCCGGCACCGGCGGAAGCAGTTGCCCCAGCCGCTCCGAGTACCCCCGCTACGCAAGACAAGGGAACGGGGCGGGATTCCTCTGGACGGTTTCTGAAAAAGACCCCCGATGCTGCTCCTTCTGATGCACCCGCGAAACCAGACACCGCTGCTGCGCCGACTGCGCCGGCAATGGCCGAGGGGGCACCAACTGACGGCAAAGTGGCGACGCCGCCCGTCGTGGCAACCGCCGACGAAGCGCCGCCTTCGTGGACGCCCGAACTCAAGGAAAAGTGGGCGGGCCTTGATCCGGCCCTGAAGGGTGAAATTCACCGCCGCGAGAAGGAAATTGCAGTGGGGCTGCAACGTGCCGCCGAGGTCCGCAAGTTTGGGGACTCGGTAATGCAGGAATTCGCGCCCTACGCCGAGATTTTGTCTCGGGAGGGGGCTACCCCCCAAGCGGCGATGCGGGCGCTTCTGGAGACTTCCTACACCCTGCGCTATGGGTCCAAGGAGCACAAGACGGCGCTGTTCCAAGCGATGGCCAACCAGTACGGCATCGACCTCAACGCCCAAATAGACCCGGAGAAGGCCAACCTGCAACGGGAACTGGACACCCGCAGGCTGGAGGAAGCGCGGCGGGGGTCGGCCCAGCAAGCTACGATTCAGCAGGAGGTGGTGAGCGAGTTGGAGGCGTTCATAAGCTCGCCGGGGCACGAACACTACGCCACGGTGCGGCCGATCATGGCCGGTATGTTGGGCAGCGGGGCTGCAACCACCCTTCAGGAAGCCTATGACCGGGCGTGCTGGGCCGACCCCACGATTCGGGCGGCTATGCAGCTTGCCGACAGTACTAGGCGTGTCGAGAGTCAAGCCAAGAACCGCAACGCTCTGGCCAGCGTCAACGGCGCTCCCGGGGCAGTCACCACCGGGTCTGCGCTTCCAGACGCCAGCAATCTGCGGGGATTCCTCGAAGCGCAGTTCGCCCCCGGCGGCACCAAGCGCGTGTAGAGCGTATGTTGACAGGTGGGCTACTGCGGGGGTAGCCTACCTTCTCATGGGACAGAAGGTCGCCAGCGACCCCATCTAGACTCCCCGCACCCTCATCAGGGCCAGCGTCGTAACAAACGGCGTAGTTTTCATTCCACCTGATAGGGGGCACTCATGGCCTTTGCCAATTCTCAAGTCAGCGACATCATCGCTACGACGATCCAATCGCGTAGCGGGATCATCGCGGACAACGTAACGAAGAACAACGCGCTCCTGCGCCGCCTGCAACAACGGGGAAACAGCAAGCCGTTCTCCGGCGGTAACGTCATCATGCAGGAACTCAGCTTCGCGCAGAACGCGAACGCCGGGTGGTACAGCGGGTACGAGACTCTGCCTGTGGGAGCGCAAGACGTTATCAGCGCCGCCCAGTTCGACATCAAGCAAGCGGCCTGCCCGGTGACGATCTCCGGTCTGGAAATGCTGCAAAACTCCGGCAAGGAGCAGATCATCGACCTGCTCGAAGGTCGCATGACGGTTGCCGAAGACACGATGGCGAACCTTGTTGCTGCGGGTCTGTACGCTGACGGCACTGGTTACGGCGGCAAGGAACTCACCGGCCTGCTCGCCGCAGTTCCGGCGAACCCGGCTACCGGCACCTACGGCGGTATTGATCGTGCCGTGTGGACGTTCTGGGCGTCGCAGCTTTACAAGGGCACGACGACTGGCAGTGCAGCGATCAGCGCATCGAACATCCAGACGTACATGAACCGTTTGTGGGCCAAGCAGGTTCGCGGCCAGAATCGGCCTGACCTGATCGTGATGGACAACCTGATGTGGGCGTTTTACATGCAGTCCCTTCAGGCGATCCAGCGTTTCAATTCGCCCGACACCGGCAATCTCGGTTTCCCGTCCATCAAGTTCATGGACGCCGATGTGGTTCTGGACGGCGGCTTGGGCGGCAACATGCCCGCGACGGTGGCGTACTTCCTCAACACGAAGTACATCTTCTTCCGTCCGCACCGTGACCGTAACTTTGTCGCGCTCGACCCGGGCAAGCGGTATTCGATCAATCAAGACGCCGTGACGCAGATTCTCGCGTTCGCCGGTAACTTGACGACCTCGAATTCGTCCCTGCAAGGTCGGCTGGACAACACGTAACCGTCCACCCCCCCAACCCTTCTATTCAGGAGAAACAGCTATGGTTGCTGCTCTGACTACCCCAATGGCAGGCGCGGGCCTGTCCCAATTGTGGAAGCCCGATGCCCGGGCCATCAATACCACGGGCGACGGTGACAAGTACGCCCCGTTCACACTCGGCACCCGTGCCGTTACGGCTGACTTGGCGAAGGGACTCGCGCAGTTTGTGCGCGTAGGTTCGGGGCAAATCCCGAACGCCAACGGCACCACGCCTATCGGGGTGACAAACGGCGTGACTGTGGCCGCTGGTACAGGGAATAACTGGTACAACCTGACGGGCTTGACGCCTGTCGCGGGCGACTACCTGTTCCTCGCTGCTGCGGAAGTCACTGCGTAGTAGTCGTACCCCTCGGTCTGGTGGGCCTTCCCCTCGGAGGAGCGGGAGTTCCGCCGATCCGAGGGGTTTTTTCCATCTAAAAACAAAACTACACAAGGCCAACCCAATGTCTCTCGAACAAACGCTTGACGAACACAGTTTCGACAACCGCTTCGCAATGGACGACAAACTGTATGTTGTGTTCTCTGTGAAGGCGATCAAGAACGAAGGAAAAAGTGATCGGGAGGGTCGTCCTATTTTCGACGACGTTCCGCACATTCGCATCCATGTCCCCGGCGACAAGAACAGCATCGCGGAACGTCCGGTGACCGATGAGGACAAGGTGCGTTTCGCTTCTCGGTGGGAGAAGTTTCAGAAGAATATGGAGCAGTCCCCCGAAGGTACACCGTTGGAGATGTGGCCTCAACTTTCCATTTCGCAGGTGTACGAGTTCAAGGCGCTCGGCGTGATGACAGTGGAACAACTCGCTGCGATGAGCGACTCCCATGCTGCGAAATTCATGGGCGGTCACGAAATCCGGCGGCGTGCCGATGTCTTCATCAAGCTCGCCAAAGACACTGCGGAAGCACAGCGTGTTGCGGTGCTGAATGACGAACTGACCACGCGCCTCGCCGCGCAGGATGAGCAACTCCGGCAGATGGCGGCGAAGCTCGAAGCGCTGACAGATGAGCGGCGCGGGCAGAAAGAGAAGGGCAGCATCACCGGGGCCATTGGGAAAGCTCTCATGGGCAACTGATGGGCATAGTCAACCGAATCCAGAACGCATGGACACGGGAACAAGCGTTCAACCCGGGGACACTCGTATTGGTCCCCGGGCCGCTCCGCACCGTCACCAAAGACGGACTGTTCGAGTACGACGGCACCAAGCTGTATTTCACTGTGGGAACGGTTCGCAAGGAAGTAACACTGGTCTAGGAGCGAACAATGGCGTACCCGCAACCGACGATTCTCCAACAATGCCAATCGGCCCTGCGTGAACTTGGTCTTCCGGTAGTAGATACTGTAGCTCAAGCGAGCGACTCCACCGGCCAGCAAATCTTCGGTCTGTGGAACGCTCTCGGGCAAGAACTCTACGAAAAGTATCGGTGGAAGGAACTCGAAAAGCACTTTTCGCTGACCACGGTACAGAACCAAGAGGCGTACCCTCTACCCGCTGACTGGGCCGGTCCCATAGACCAGACAGAGTGGGACCGCACGAACCACTGGTCACTCATCGGGCAGGCCACTCCGCAGCAGTGGCAAACGCTCAAGAGCGGCATCGTCGCGCTCGGCCCACGCCTGCGCTACCGCTACATCAACGATACCGTCGAACTGTTCCCGACCCCGACAGTAACGGGTGGCAATGTGTTTGTCCCCTTCACACTCGACTTCATGTACTACGCGAATGGGTGGGTGGTCGATGAGGACGGGAACACTGCACAGTCCGCAATCTCGGATGCTGCCACGTGTATGTTCAACACCCGCATGATGATCAACGGGATCAAGTTGAAGCTGTGGCAGATCAAGGGATTCGACACTACTGCGTTGCAGAACGACTTTGACATCATGTTCAACCAAGCGATGAGCCGCAATCAGGGCGCTCCTCGGCTATCGCTATCCCCGCGTGTGTCGCCGATTTACATTGGTCCGTGGAACATCAGTGATGGTAACTGGAACACTGGACCGACAGGGCCATGAACCCGTGGCTGAACACTCCCCGTCGTGCCGTCATCAAGACGGCCAGCGTCCCTGCGCCTGTTGGGGGGTTGAACGCTCGGGATAGTGTGGCGGCAATGCCGCCCACGGACGCGATTGTGTTGAAGAACTGGTTTCCGTTCCCCTATGCCTTGACCATGCGGCAAGGGTGGAAAGAACGTGTGGTTGGGATGACCAGTGGCACCAACCCCACCATCGCGGAGTTCAGCCCCATTTCTGGGACGCCGACAGTCATCGCGTTCACCGGAGGGAAGGTGTATGTCATCACCTCCACCGGGCCAGCACCCACTGCCAGCATCACCGGTATGTTGAGCGATTACTGGCAGACCACGATGTTTTGCAACGTGGGCGGTAACTACCTCTACTGCGTGAACGGGGTGGACAGTCCGCGTATATACAACGGCGTGGCGTTCACCACGGTGCTCGAAGACCTGACCCCGCCCCCCGCCGGGTTCGACATTTCCGGTATTGACCCGAAAACGTTTGTTGATGTGGCCGTGCATCAGAGGCGTTTGTGGTTTGTGCAGAAGAACAGCACGCAGGCGTGGTTTCTGCCGGTGGATCAGCTTGGTGGTGTGGCGCAACCGTTCGAGGTCGGTCAGCTATTCAAGTTCGGCGGCTACCTCATGGCGATCTACACGTGGGCTGGCGACTCTGGCGACGGGATGAACGATAAGTTGGTGTTCATTTCCAGCAACGGAGAGGTCGCAGTCTACAGCGGTACTGACCCGGAAGACGCGGCTTCGTGGGGCTTGGAGGGTGTGATCCGTCTGGGCGCTCCCGTGGGCCGTCGCTGCGGTGTGAGCTACGGCGGCGATCTCATTTTGCTCACGGCGAACGGCGCAGAACCATTGTCGAGGGCTTTTCAGAGTACGAAGGTCAACACAGCAGACAACCTCACCGACAAGATTCAACATACGATCAGTTCGTTGATTTCTGAGCACTACGATAAGGTGGGGTGGGAAATGCTGCTTTTTCCCAACGAGAATCAGATTTGGATTGTCGTGCCCATACCTGCGGATCAGGGCGGCGTGACGGTCTACGCAATGAACACGATCACTGGCGCGTGGTGTCAGTTCACGAACATGGACATACAGTCCTCGTGCCTGATCGGCCTCAGTCCGTACTTCATCACCAAAGACGGGCGTATGTGTCAGGCGTGGACTGGGTACTTCGACAACGTGCCGTGGAACGAGACGATTGGTGATCGGATTGAGTTGGAGGTGGTCACGGCGTACAACTACTTCCAGTCGATGGGAATAACGAAACGATGGACGATGGTGCGCCCGATATTTCAGGCGGGGGCGGTCCCCGCGTCTGCGATAAAACTGGAAGTGGACTTCGAGGTGGTCGAGCCTTTGGCACCCAGCGTGATACCCCAACCGTCGGAAGATTACATTTGGGACCAAGCGATTTGGGACGCGGCAAAGTGGGACGTGCGGTACGGGCGTTACCGTCGGTGGCAGAGTGTCGAGGGAATGGGCTACGCGGCGGCAATGCACATGGTAGTGGCGCAGGATGTGGAGACACTTTGGGCCGCAACGGATTTTGTGTATGAACTCGGTGGCACGGTTTAGGCTCACAACAGACAGGGGTCGGGTCAGCGACTTTTGTGCAAGGTTGTTGGAAACAGAGGGGTGGGCAAACCACACGGCAGTGGGGCTGGAGAGAGGTGGCGAGATCATAGCGGGGGTGGTCTACGAGAACTACACGGGACCGAACATCTTCGCGCACATTGCCGGAATTCCCGGCAAAAGGTGGATGACTCGGACTTTTCTCCATGCGATTTTTCACTACCCGTTTGTTCGCCTTGGAGTGGAACGGATCACTGCTCAGGTGGAAGCAAGTAACAGCGATGCACGCAGGCTCAATGAACATTTTGGGTTTCAGAACGAAGCAGTGTTGCGCGGGGCGATGCCGTCAGGCGATCTCATCCTAATGGTGCTGTGGAAGAAGAACTGCCGATTCATTGGAGATACTCATGGGTAAGAAAGCCAAGACGCCAGCCGCCCCCGATTACGCGGCGCTCAACACACAACAAGCGGGTTTGAACAAGCAGGCCGCTACTGATGTGATGAACGCAAACCGCTACACGCAGGTCGGGCCCACTGGGTCCAGCAACGAGTGGGTTACAGACCCCGCTACTGGGAAGGTGACTAACAAAACTTCATTCGGCCCCACTGAACAACCTATTTACGAGCAGAACGCCGCCCTTCGCCTCAAGTATGGGCAGATGGGGAACACTGCCGCAGGGCAGTTCGCCAATCAATACTACGGCGGGTACGGTGGTGGTGGCGGTGGTGGCGGTATGATCAGTAGTTACGGGTACGGTGGCGGCGGTGGCGGCGGTGGCGGCGGTGGCGGTTCGGCCGAAGGACCGTCCCCTGTCAACAAGGACATCCAGAGGGACTTGGACTACTCCAAGCTGTCCCCGATGCCGGGAGACACTACGGCAGAGCGCCAGCAGGTGCAGGACGCCCTCTACAAGCGGCAGACGGGGTATCTGGACCCGCAGTACGCAGAGCAGCAGCGCTCCCTTGAGACACAGCTTGCCAACAAGGGTCTGGTCCCCGGCACTCCGGCGTTCAACAACGCCATGCAGATAATGAACCAAGCGAAGGAACGCGCCTACGCGGGTGCGCGTAACGACGCCATTACGGGCGGCGGCGCGGAGCAAGAGCGGTTGCAGAACATGATTCTGCAACTCAGGAACCAAGGAAAGAGCGAAGTGGATACGCTGGGCGCGTTCCACAACGCCGCGCAAGGTCAAGGTGCGGGCCAGTGGCTTACTCAGCACGGACAAGAAACCGCAGCGAACGCGCAGATTCAGTCGGCGAGCATCGGCGCGAGCACAGCGTCCGCCTCCGCGCAACTGGCGCACGAAGACCGCTCCCGGGCGCAGCAGTGGGCCGAGTTGATGGGCTACAACAGCCTGTCGCAACCAGACTCGGCCAACTTCAACATCGGTCAAGGCAACATGGGAGTGTACAACACGGGCGACGCTGTAGGTGCGGCACAGAAGGGGTATCAAGCACAGCTTGACGCCGCCAACGCGAAGAACGCCGGGCGTGCAGGCATCGGGTCCGGTATCGGCACGATAGCGGGGGGTGTTCTCGGCGCGTACTTTGGCGGACCGATGGGGGCGTCGGTGGGCGCGAAAATCGGCGGGGCGGCGGGGGGCTCTCTCGGCAGCGACCGGCGACTCAAGAGCAACATCGTCGCGCTCGGCAAGACGCCGGGGGGTCACAGCTTCTACGAGTACGACATCGCCGGTCGGCGCGAGCGCGGCGTGATGGCGCAGGAACTCCAACAAACGCTGCCTGAAGCGGTGAGCCGAGGGATGGCAGGCTACCTCATGGTCGATTACTCGAAGGTGAACTGACATGGCGTTCAACAACTCAGGGTCGTTCGGGTACAACCCGTCGCAGTCCTCGACTTCCATGCCGGGGAGCTTCGATGAGGAGCAGATAGCAATTGCCCGCAAGCGGGCGCTGATGCAGCAACTTGCGAACCAACCGGCGGTTGACAGCGGCTACAGGGGCGCTCATTGGGTGAACCCGTACTACGCGCAGCTTGGCCCCGCCGTCTCGCAGGGGCTAAATGCCCTCGCGCAGCCGGAGATGGACGCGCAGCTTCAGGACATCGCGCAGCGGCGAAGCGCAGCGGCAGACGAGTGGTTGGGGCAGATGCCCACCGACACCCCCGCTGACCCCGGCGTGCAGGGCACTGGCCCCATCGCGCCGCCGCCCAACACGCCCGGGGTCGAGTACGACCAAGACCAGCACGTGCAAAATTGGATGAGCGCACGGGCGGCGCAGCAGGACAAACTGGCGCAGGACGCTGCGATCAACATGGAGACGGGTGCTCCCATGGCGCTCGCGGACTCACAGATGCAACCGTTGGAACCGGCCCCCGCCGCACCGATGGTCCCGCAGGCACCACAGGACTTCGTGCCGAACCGCGCCGCGACGCCGATGATCCCGGCGAAGATTGGAGACATGGCGAAGTGGGCCGCGAAGGGCGCGGCGTTCTCGCCCATGCACGCCAAGGTGGCCGAGAAGGCGTTGGACACCGCCATCGCCGCGCCGGAGAAAGCACGCCTCGCGGCGGAAGCAATCGCGGCGAAGAAGGAACAGGCTGCTGAACTTGCGTCCAATCGCAGGCATGAGCTTGCGCTGAAGCAAATGGAATCCGCGTCGGAGAAAGAGCGTGACCGCATATTCAAGGAGCAGATGCTTGAATACAAAGCTGCCAACGACATTAACAAGATGGAGCAGATGTATGCTCTCAAGGAAGCGTTGGCAGCGGGGAAATCTCCTCCGGTGGAACATACTACGTTGCAAGGTTATGATGTAGTTACTGGACGCCCGGTGAACCGCGCCCCCAACGGCACGCTGTTCCGCGCGGGAGAAGACGGCAGGCCGGAGGCAGCGCCGTTTGTTGGCGAGGTCATGCCCGTTGCGGCGAAGGAGAAGGAAGTCGCCAAGGTGCAGGCGTCGATGGAGAACCATTCCGCAATCAAAAGCCTGCTAGAGATGGCCGAAACAAACGAGGGCGCGTTCGGGTCGAGTGGTGCCCTCCTCGGCATGGTTCCCGGCCCGTTGGGTGTGTGGGCCTCTGCCAAGAACCTTACCGAGGCGCAGATTCAAGCCCGTTCGGAGTTCGCTAAACACGCAGCTAAACTTACGCACGATTTGTACGGGTCGGCGTTTACCTCAGGCGAGCAAAGTCGCGCTGCGCCGTTCATCGTGCAGCCTTCCGATCCGCCGGAGAAAGTGCTGGCGAACCTGAAGGGCATGTTGAAGGAAGCCGAGCGCACACGCATGTTCCAGAGCAACGTCGCCAAGCAGGCAGCGCAGGCACGGGTTGGTGGCGGCGAAGGCGGCGGCAAGACCATCGTCAAAAAACTTGTCAAGGGTGGCAAGACGTATGTTCTCTACTCTGACGGGACGGAAGGAGTGCAGTGATGACCAGCGGGATCAACTGGGACGAGGTGCCCCCGCTCACAGAGTCGGGCATTGACTGGAGCCGAGTGCCAGAGATACCGCTCGACCCGGTGACCCCGGGGCGGAGGGCGTACCTGCAACGCGAGCAGGACAAGGCAACATACAGCCCGGTGGCGAGCGGGCACCCGATGCAGCGTTTCGCGGAGGGACTCGGGTCATTCTGGCCGTCCGCAACCTTGGGGGCACAGCAGGCGGCGGCGTCGCTCGGGTGGGGCGATGAGGCCGCGTTGTCGCAGCAAGCCGCCGAGAAGGAGCGCATCGACGCGCCGCTGTCCAACACCGCAGGCGGTGCGTTCGGGAAGTTCCTGCCCGACCTCGGCCTCGCCGTGGCCGGTGGCTCCGCTGGAAAGCCTCTGGGCATGATTCCGCAGATAGCGCGGCAGGGTGGCATCGGATCGCTCCTGAACATTTTCGAGCCGAAGGAAAATTACAATCTGGCGAACGAAGCCGGTAGAGGCTTTCTACAAGGTGCAGCCGCAGAAGGTGTCGGGCAAATAGCAGGCCGCGCCGCGCTGCCGTTCCGCAAGCAAACACCGTTCGGCAATGAGAACGCGAAAATCTTGGAAGAAGGCGGGCTTCCCCGTCCGCTCATCAGCACGCAGAGCGGGGAGAGGTTGCCCCAACAAATGTCGGATGCGTTGGAGCAAATTCCGATCCTCGGGTCCAAGGTGCGGAACAATCGGCACGAGAATTTGGATTGGCATACGCGGAACGAGACACGCAACGCCGGTATGGAGGTGCCTGCACTTACGGGACAGGCCCGCATTGACATGGCTGACCGGCTGGATCGTATGAAGGCGGGGTTCAACAGCGGCAAGGACTCCAACGCGATTCAGGTGATCTCTGATATTTGGGACGCCAAGGATAAAATTGGCAACAACCTTGCGGCTACGGGCCAGAAGGGCGTGCTCAACAAGTTCGACGAAGCGGTGGACGCTCTTAAGGAGGACATCAAGCGGAGGGGTGGGGTTAACGCGCTGTCTGCCGAGGACTTGATGAAGCGCCGGTCATTCGCAACAAACAACATGCACAGCGCCGACAACTCCGCAGAGCGCGAGACGTATCGGGCGATCCGCGATGCTTACGACGATGCGTTTGTCCTTGCCAACCCGTCAATGCGCTCAGGGTTCGAGCAGTGGAAGGCCCAGTACGGCTCGTTCATGGATGTGCTGAAGTCTGCGGATAGGGGACTAAGCGACGCCGGGCAGCTTCTCCCGAAGAACACCCTCGCCGCCACAGATTTCATAGATCAGGTAGCCCGCACGCCCGGGGAGCGGTTACGTCAGGCGTCCGCACAGGCAATCACCAACCCACCTACCGGCTGGAACCGGGCCGGTTACATCGGTATGTTGATGGGAGCACCGCTGGGCATGGGGGGCGCGACTGCGCTCGCCACCAACCCGACGCTGGGCACCGCCGCAGGCATTGGCACCGCTGCCGCGTTGTGGAACGCGCTGTCCCGCAAGCCCATCAGTCCTTCCGCAGCGGCAATGATTGAACGCCTGACGGCAGGCACCACCAATGCCGGTTTGGCGCGTATGTTCGGCCAATAGAGGAACAAACATGTCTCGTGACTCGTTCGGCAACTACTATCTCCCCGCCGGTAACCCCGTAGTCGCTGGAACGACTATCGCCACTGCGTGGGCGAACCCCACTCTGGCCGATGTTGGCACGGCACTCACCGACTCGCTCTCGCGCTCCGGCAAGGGCGGCATGTCCGCTGCGCTGGCGATGGGCGGGTTCCGAATCACTGCGCTCGCGGCGGCTATGGCCGCTACGGATGCGGCGCAGGCGGCACAGGTTCGTGACTTCGCCTACTCTTGGCTCACTGGAGCGGCTTCGGATTCCACGGGGAACAACTACACAGCGTCCGCGCTGCTCCCCACGAATCCAACGACGGGCACCTCGTACTTGCTACTCGCGGACAAGTCAAACACCGGAGCGATGACGCTCTCGGTGAATGGCAGTGCCGCGCTCCCGATACTGATTAACGGCTCCTCCACGCCTGCTGGACTCATCATCACCGGCGCAGTGATTATGGTGACGTATGTTGCCATGACGTACCGGATCACCAACACGGCGAGTGTGGCTGGCACGATCAATACCGTTTCGTCCGCCACCCCGGACGCGCTCACGGTTACCAACGACTACGGTACGGCAATTGCCACGATTACGGCGCGGACGAACGTGCCGAATGGGTTGGCACAGCTTGGGTCGGACACGAAGGTGCAGATTTCGCAGCTTCCGTTCACCGACATAACGTATGTTGGTCCGTGGAGCGCCGCGCTGGGGGCCAACCCATCGCAAACGGGGCGCAACAAGGGTGACTTCTACATCATCAGCGTCACCGGCACGCTCACCATCTACGTCGGCAACTCCAGCAACGTCTACACATCGCAGTCGAAGGCAGTGGCAGTTGGGGATGCGATCATCCTGATGAAAGCGTCCGGGTCGGGCGACTACCCGGATGGGTGGTATTTCATGCCGTCCGCTGCGGTACCGGCGGTGGCCAGCACCACGACCATGACCCCGACCACCACGCTGCCTGCGGTAACAAACGTGCAGTCGTGGATGACGCAGATGGACCCGATCATCGCGGCGAAACTGCCACTGGCGGGTGGCACCATGACCGGCCCCATTCTGCAACCGCTGGCACCGGCTACGGGGAACGCTCTCGCCAACAAGACGTATGTTGACGGGGCAATTGCCGCGCTCCCGCCGATGGTCAACACGTTCAATACGCGCTACGGCGACGTTGTGCTGCTCAGTGCGGACGTAGTTACCGCGCTCGGGGCTGCGCCTGCTCTGGTAACGGGGGCCACGTTCACTGGCCCGGTAGTGGCGTCCTCGATCACCGTGTCGGGGGATGCCACCTCGCACTCGTTCGTTCAGACCCCGTACATCGCGACGCTCGGTGCCACCCCCACCATCGACTTCGCCAATGGGCAGTCGCAGGAGTTGACGCTCTCTGCCAATGCTGTCATCGCGGCCATCAACAACGTGCCTGTCGGGACCATCCTTCGCCTTACTCTACTGGTGACGACATACACGATAACGTGGCCAGCGGCGGTAAAGTGGCCGCTCGGCGTGGCTCCGACGCTTTCTTCAGGTCCGCTGAAGGAAGCTATTGTGACGATGGAAAAGCTCACCAACGGCCACCTGCTCGCCACCGCTTCGGTGTTCTGAAATGCCTACCCCCACCACCCTTACGATCATAGGCGGCGACAACCAGCAGGTGTCGCTGAACACCTATACGGCAGAAATCGTGTGTTACTTGCGCGACGAGAACGGCAACAGTATGCCGAACGAGCCGATAGTATGGTCGCTGCCGCAGGGGGTGGAGCCGGGTGGTGGGTTCGCTCTGTCTGGGTTCACCCCCGCGCCCTACTACACGACCACTGATTCTTCGGGGCGTGGATTCACCGGGTTCAACAACCTCTACACGAACAACATACCGGGAGCGTGGTTGGGGGCAGTGCAGTCGGTAGCTGTGGGTACTGTGTACGGCGTGTACTCGCTCACCAACGTAGACCCACCGGTACCCACGTACATGTCCGCGCAGACCAATGGGGTGCAGTCGGCAGCGCAGAACTCGAACTACCTCGCGGTATCTGTGCTGATCCAAGACCAGTTCGGAAACACGATGCCGGGGCAGGCAGTAGGGTTCACGGTTCCTTCCGGTAGGGGAACGTGGCCCGGGGGTGGTTCTCTCTCGCGCTTCGTGACCACCAACGGCAGCGGTGTAGCAATGTCCCCCATTCTCACTGCCAGTGCAGTGCTGGGGCAGTTCTACCTCACTGTGGCGTATGGCAACCACACGAACAGCAACATCGTATCGTTTACGACGATAGACCCGGAGGTGGTTGTCGCGCTGTCTCCCTACTCTGGCAACAACCAGTCCGTCGCCCCGCAGTTCCCGTTTGCGTTGCCACTGGTGGCGCGGGCAGCGAACGCCCTGAACAATCCCGTGGCGGGAGTGAGTGTTCTGTTCACTGCCCCTGCGTCGGGGGCATCCTGCACGTTCCCCCCGTCGTCGCTCACCGCGACAGCGGTCACCGACATAAACGGGCTGGCTACTACACCCAACCCAACGGCGAACGCCACAGCGGGGGCGTACAGTGTTGCAGCCACGAAGTCAGGGGCGCAAACTGCTTACTTCGGACTGACCAACGGCGGGGCACCCCCCACGCTGACCGATGCGCTGGCAATGTGTGAGGTGTAGACACCATGAGTTTCATCAACCGCGCACAGATTGACGACGCCACAAGCAAGGTGGAGGGCGTGGGCGTGGCCACCCCTACTGCGCCGGAGTGGGGTGTGTTGGCCGGTACTGCCTTCTCCCCGGGCGCGCAGGCTGTTGCCACGATTGAGACGGCACCCGGGGTAGGCGACCCCGCTTCCGGGTCATTCCGACTTACCAATGATGACCGCCTCTACATCTGGCCGGTGGAGACACTGGGGGTGCCGTCACTGGTGGTGTGGAACTCGGGTCTGCCGTATGTCCCCGACGGCCGCTTGGTAGTCTCTACGGCGGCGGTGGCGAACTACGTCGCCGGGTGGCCCGTGACCATAGACGGGTGGGTGTGCATGAATGTGGCGGGTACTGTGGGGACTGGCGAATTCGACATGTCCATCCCCGGCCCCACCACCAACACGGTGTTCACCACCACCATCGTCAATTCGGACACGTACTCGCTCACCAAGATCACGTTCGATTTGTCGAATACGTTCTCGTTTGCGCCGGGAAACCCGCCGCTGGTGTTCGGCCACCACATCAGTCAGGTCAACGGCACGATCACCACCGCTACGCCGTTCGGCACTGCGGGCGGATCGACGTTCGGTTTTGATTTCACCGGATTCACTACGGGCAAAACTTTCGTGTTTACGTGGGATGCACATATCGCCACCGACCCAGCGTATGTTGCCACGGTCCTCGAAGTTGACCTTACCACGGTGTCCATCGTGACCTCGGCAGGCCCGGCGGTGGACAGCTACATGCTGTACTCCGGCACCGTCGAGTCTGGGCAATCGTCCGCGACCACCCCCAGCCCCGCGTAACCATGACCAAGAAAATATCGCGTTGGTGGGCAGTACTGCTGGCGATGTTCTTGTCGGCGGTGTCCCCCGTAACAAACGCCATATCGCGGCTGTTCAACCCGACCACTTCCTCGGACACTTCCTCCGTGGGGGCGGAAGCGGCGTTGGCGGCATCTGCGCTTGCTTTCACCATCCTGCCCCCGCCCAATGGCCCCAACGGACTCGACGGTGGCGAGGGGACGGGGCCACTGGGTGGACCCACCGAGTTCATCAACGGTATGTTGGTGGAGAGTTCGTCATGGGGGTTGGCGCAGAGCACGGCATTGTCGTCCTTCACCTCTATGGGCGGCATCGGCTACACGCCGGAGCAGTACATGCGAGTGACGTTTGCCGCGCCGTCCGCCACCGCGTCATTGGTGGGGGGCATAGCGGTGTCGGCAGACGGGGAGGTTCATGTGTTGGACTGTACCGCTGGACTCCCGGCAGGTGTACTGTTCGTGGGTGGATTTCCCGTCACCAGTACCGGGCAGCTTTGTGTGTCATTGACTTGATCAAGGAGAACTGAATGTTTACCACCTCTGCACGCGGCTCCATGCTCGACGCTCTTTCGCCTGCGTATGCGTCCCTTCACACCGGCTTTCCCGGCCAAACGTTCGCCAACGAAGTAACCGGCGGCACTCCTGCGTATGCTCGCAAGACGATTACGTTCGGCGCAGCCAGCGGTGGGGTGCGGACCTCATCCACGGCACCCGTATTCGATGTTCCCGCAGCCGCCGCAGTCAACTGGATTGCTTTCGGCACCGCCGTCACTGCCGGTACGGAACTGGCGGTGTCGCCCAACGGGGCAAACCCCAAGGAATTCAGCCTGTCGGCTACGGCGAACACCATCTACTGCCCCGCGCATGGCTTCACCAGCGGGCTGGCGATCACCTTCTACGGCGGCACGCCGCCCACGGGACTGACCGAAGGTACGACATACGTCGTCTGTACTGACGGTTCGTTGACGACGGACACGTTCAAGGTAGCTGCGGTGGGTACGCCGGGGACTCCGATTGCCATTACCGGACAACCGACGACGGCCTGTCTTGTCTCCCCCATCGTCACGGAGACGTTTGCCGCACAGGGAACGTTCACCCTGTCTACCGGCGCGACGCTGAACCTGAACTACTGATGACTACGATCATCCTTACCGCCGTGGACATCTGTCCCGGCGGGGAGCACATCGACATCAACATACAGTTCAATGGTGTTGGTAAGGGCAACCGGCAGGTTACCGTCACTGAGGTGCTGGCGGACTTCGATGAGTACGACATCAACGGGTTCATCAAGTCTACGATTCGTGCGTACAAAGTCGGGAAAACAAACGCACAGGTGAAGGCGGGGCTGCTTGCCGGAATAACGGTGACGATATGACGCTGCTAAATGTAAGCAACGGCGCTCCGTGGTTTTTCCCACCAACCCTGTTTTCCGGCGGGACATCGCTCAACATTAGCGGCACCATTGGCGGCTATTCCTCCGTGATTCAAGCGGCAACAATAGACGCTGTGGGGGAGAAGGCGGCGCACATGGGGCACATGCACTGGTTCGGGAACCCGACCTCTGCAAAGACCGTTGGCACATCGTCCATCATCAGCTTCTTCACCAACAACGTGACCTACGCCAATGCTTCTTCGGTAGTGCGTGTTGGCATACAGGACGTAGCTACTGCGGCGGGTCCGCCAGCGCAGCCCGACGGCACTTGGGATGTGTACAAGGATTGCACCACTGCGACTGGCGAGATGTCCAGTGCATCCGACTTCGTGCAAGTAAACGTTACTATGAACACGGGGAGCAAGAGCATCGCGCAGGGCGACCTTATTGCCGTCGTGTTCGACATGACGGGTCGCGGCGGCTCGGACAGCGTGACCATACAGCATATATTGGGGGCGCAGGGGTACGTGACACGACCCGTCGTCAACACTTATGTTGGAGCGGCGTGGGGTAATCTGGGCAATTCCCTCACCCCGTACCCGAACGTCTTGATTCAAGCGGACGACGGCACATTGGGAATAATCAAGGGCGGGTACTTCATTAAGTACAACGGGGTGTACCAATGGGTGTCTACCTCGACTCCCGATGAGTACGGGCTGATTTTTCAAGTACCGTTTAGGTGCGCCGTTGACTCGTTTGTTGCAGCTATTGGTGGGTCCGCAGCGGGAGCGGACTACATCATGCGACTGTACTCCTCTCCTCTGGGGTCACCAGCAGTGCTGGCCTCTGTGCAGGTGGACGGGGCACAGATGGGCGGCAACTCCGATGATCGCTACGCGGTATTCGGCATATCCACCCCGGTCATACTCAATCCGAACACCGACTATTGTCTTGCGGTGGAACCTAACGGCATAAATCAGATTGATCTCGGCTACATCACTCTCGGTAACGCCAACCACCGACCAGTTCTCGGTCTTGCGAATTGTCGGGGGGCTTCACGCAACAATGCCGGGGGCGGTGCGTCACCAGTCTTTTCCGGTGAAACCACTACGACCATACCGGGACTTGGGGTTGGCATAAGTCACTTGGACATGGGCAACCCCAACCCGACATACGCTATTGGAGGACTCCCATAATGGCTGCTCCCTATAATCCTCCAGTAAAGGGTGAGGACTTCGTTCTCCGCATCGCGCTGTCCGACATGGTTGTTGCGGGCAGCTTCAAGTCCAGCCCCACCATCGCGTCGGGCGACTTCAAGGTGGACAAGGACGGTGGCGGACTGACGAACCTGACTACGCTACCTACCGTCGATCCTTCCGCGACCATTCTGGTCAAGATTTCTCTCTCAGCCACCGAAATGAACGCCGATGTGGTGACGGTGGTTGCCGTAGACCAGACAAGTCCGAAGGAGTGGGCTGACTTCGTACTGGCGATTCCGACGACGGCCGCATAAGGTAACCCGTGACTACAATCCGCGTCTTCTTCGGGCGGAAAGTTGCGGGAGCGGCCGGTGTAACAGGCACCGCTGCGGCAACTGGCGGCGGCGCTGCTTCAGCGACGGGCGTAGTTGCTCGCGTCGGCACCGCCAAGGTCGCAGGCGGTGGCCGTGCGGCCTCGGTTGGACATACAGATCGTGCCGGGACCGCCGCCTGTCGTGGGGGCGGCGCAACGTCGGCGAGGGGCGTCGCCAATCACCTGACCATCCCGAAGGCGGCGGGCGGCGGCGCAACGTCGGCGAGGGGCGTCGCCAATCACCTGACCATCCCGAAGGCGGCGGGCGGCGGCGCAACGTCGGCGAGGGGCGTCGCCAACCGCATAAGCGTCCCGAAGGCGGCGGGCGGCGGCGCAGCGGCGTCCACAGGGCACTCAGACCGTGCTGGCACCGCCGCCAGTCGCGGGGGTGGTGCGACTGCTGCGGTAGGGGTGCAGGCAGCAGGCATCACAGGCACCGCCAAATCGGCCGGTGGCGGTTCGGCGGCATCCGCCGGGGTCGCAGGACATACAGGCACCGCCGCCAGTCGCGGGGGTGGCGCAGCGGCGTCCGCAGGGTACACAGGCCGCGTTGGCACCGCCAAATCGGCGGGCGGCGGCGCGACTGCTGCGGTGGGGGTGCAGGCGGTAGGGGTTACAGGCAGCGCGGCGTCGGCCGGTGGCGGCGCAGCGGCGTCCACGGCGAAGACTGGCCGGGTGGGCCGGGCCGTAGCGGGTGGGGGTGGTGCGGCGGCGGTGTATGTTACGTCCACCGCGCGGCCCGGGTCCGCCAGCGCGGCGGGGGGAGGTTATGCTTCTGCCGTAGGCGGGGTGCCGCCCCCACCGGGGCTGGTAGATCACTGGGTTCAGGGGTGGCCGGTTACCGCCGATGGGGCAGTCATTCTCCACTTAGTTCCGTAGGGGTATCCGTGCCAACACTAACATCACAAGCGGAAGACCAAAGCAACAGCACCAAAACCAAGTCCGAATGGACGCTGGTAAAGGAGATCATCGGCACGTTCATCGGCATCAGTCCGTTCATTGTCGCCCTTGTTATATGGGGTAGTAGCGTTAATGAGCGCATCCGGGTGGTGGAGGTTCGTCAAGACCACATGGATACTGCCCTTCGTCGGCACGACATTGAGGTATCGGAGCAGCGCCGAGAGTTACTTGCTCGCATGGACCGTCTTAGCGGTCAGATCGAAGTATTGCAGCAACTTGTGGCGGGACGAATGTTGCCGAAATGACCCTCTCCTTTGTCAACGCGCTGTGGTTGATTGGGGCAATCTGCTTCGCGTGGATGATGTACCGCTTCAACGCCACCAAGAACAAGTACAACGTCGTCGATATTCTGATGGGGCCGAATAGTCGCGCAAGCCTCACGAACCACATCCTGTTGGCAATGGCCGGGATGAGCATTTGGGTCATCGTGGACCGGAGCAATGACGGCAAGGATGTGGACACGCTGCTGTTGGGTGTGCTGGCAATCTTCGTGGTCGGGAAGACCGCGACGACGGTGACGGACATCATCAACCGGCCAGAGCCGCCCGAACCTCCACCCAAACCAAAGGCGAAACTGATATGAGCGCAATCATCGGGTTCTGGCTTGGCGTCGCCGTAACGTGGGGCGGGATGTACCTGTATCAGCATCCAGATGTGCGGGCCTCTTTGTTGGAGAAGGCACGGAAGCTGATCTCCAAGAAGGACGCGCCATGATCTATGCGCTCATCATTGCGTTCATCGCTGGCCTGACGATGGGCGGGGCTGGGATGAAGGCGTGGAAGGACGGCCAGATCGCCAAGCATGAACAGGCGCAGGCGGTGGCGCAGATGAAGATTGACGAGGCAGCACGGCAGGCACGAATTGAGGCCGAGAACAAGATCATCGACATGGAAGCCGCCTACATCGCGGGCGAGAGCAATGCCAAGACAGTCGTGCAGAAGGTCTACGTGAAGGGGCAATCCTATGTCGCCAGCCAGCCGGTATTCCAGAATCCTGCTTGTGTCGTTCCTGCTGACGGGATGCTCGTCCTTAACCGTCAAAGAGCCAGTTTGCGAACCCCCACCGATCCCGGCGAGCCTGCTCCAAACGTGCCCGCTGCCGGAACCGATCAAGGACGGGCGGCTGGAAACGCTGTACCTGCAAGCCCTAGCGGACACGGGACCGTGGGGGGAGTGCCTGCGCCGCCAGCAGTCCCTAGTGGAAATAGTCAAGTACCGGGACCAAGTGTGCGTCCAGTTCCGAAACCAACCCCCGTCAAGTAAAGAATGGTGGCAGTGGTGACTACCCCTCGCGGCCTGCGTAACTGCAACCCCGGCAACATCGAGTATGGTGCATTCACGAAGGGCATGGGCGCGACCGGCAGCGATGGTCGCTTCGCCATCTTCAAGTCGATGGTCGAGGGCGTGTGTGCGCTGGCGAGACTGCTGATCGTCTACTACGACAAGCCGCTCGCCAACCGCATCGACACTGTGCGCGAGATCATCAATCGGTGGGCACCGTCGAGCGAGAACGACACCAATGCCTACGTTATGGCCGTGTGCCAGCTTTGCGAAGTGGGGCCGGATGACATCCTCAATCTGCGAGACTTCAACACGCTCTACTGGCTCACGTGCGCCATCGGCGAGCATGAGAACGGTCACGACGCATTCACGCATTCAGTATCCGATGCCGACCTCGACACCGGAGTGCGTATGGCGTTTCTATGGGGGCAGCAATGAAACGAGCCGCGTGGGTTTGTCTTGCAGCAATGGTGCTGCCCGGATGTTCAACAACGCAGGCGTACCAGCAATACGCGCTTGCCATTCAACATGCAGCCGAAGCACGCAACGCGGCACAGGTGGAACAGAGCAAGGCGATCATGCAGCTTGCGCTGGCCGGGGACGCGACGACGAAGACGGTAGCCGTGATGCTGCTCGCCATGCAGGCGGGCGCGAAGGAGCCTATCAACATACAACCGCCGCAGAACGAGGCGCTGCAATGGGCGCAAGTGCTGATGCCGTCGCTGACGGCGATTGGATTGGGCTGGTACGGCTACAGGGTGGCGACGACGCAGAGCAATAACGCGGCGAACGTGGCAATTGCCAGTTATGGGTCGATGGAGAACATCGCCGGGGCGGGGTTCGGTGCGGTGACGCAGTTCAAGCCGACGCCATTCGATTGGTCGGGCCTGTCAGCGCTGCAACCCAACGTCACCAACACTACAACAAACACCACGAATACCACGACAACAAACACCGCCAACTGCACCGCGACCAATGGCGGGGTGAACTGCTGATGCTGGACATCGCCCACGGGGACTTCGACTTTTGCAGAGTAATGAAGTGCCCGAAGCTGATCCAACCACCAGACTGCGACCCGGCTACTTGCAAAAGTCTGGACGACGAACGCAAGCGCCGGGGTGCTATCTACCTAGTGTCGGCCGACGGGGAGAGTGCGGGCTTCGTGGGCATGTTGACCAACAGACGTTGGGCTAGGGACTCAGCCTGATCCGGTGTCAGCATGACGCGCACTGACCACTTGGATTTCGCCACTGTATCCTCATAGACAACCTCCATATTGATGAGGTTGTCCATGTCATGCCACACGCTGGTCCGTAGCGCACGGTTGTTGCTGGTGCTCATTTTCCTTCTCTCCTCTGGTGGTTTACTTACGGGGCAATATTGCGCCTAATACTTCGGCGAGTCAATGTCGATGCGCGGCTGTTCGTCGGCCCACACCTTGGGCAGCAGGTAAGCACTCGTGGTGCAGCCAAATTGCCGCACCTTCGCCTTGATCCACCGGCCATCACCGACACGGCGTATCACCAAGCCGATGCGACGGGAGTGCCCCTGCCTTCGCTCAAGCGGTACGTTGAGCATGTCGTATAGGCGTGTGTTGGTAAAAAGGTAGTAGTCGTTGCCGTTGTGCGTGTGGGTCAGCGGGCGGTTCACCACGCTCGTTGCGAACGCGGTGTTGAGAATGTCGCGCACCGGCTCGTCGAACCCATCCTCCACCACACGCGACTCCTGTTCCTGCGTCGCTTGCTTCTCCTGCTCATCGGTGAGCGCCCAGAACTTGTGACCGGCGTGAAGCGACGCCATCGCCTCGGCCCACAACTGCTCCCGGTTGATGACGAGCCACGTCTTGTCGAAGTGCCTAGTCCCTTCACCCACCTTGATCGGCCAGAAGCGCCGGTTGCCTGTGGGGTCGATGAGGTATGAGTCCGAGTTCGTGGAGCCAACACACAGGAACGCCCTCTGCACCTCCACATCCGAGCGCCCGTAGGCGGGCCGGTAGGTGTCCATCGTGGTCGAGAGCATCGTCTTGACTGCGTTCACGTCGGACTTGGAGAGCACACCGAGTTCGTCCAGATCGTAGAAGATCGCCTTGCTCCCGGCGGTGAGGAAGTCGCGGGTGCCGATGACGTGGCTGTTCGCCGTGATCGAGGCCACCGCGTAGTAACAAACGTCGTCCAACGTGGCGAGCAATTCCCAGAACGTGCTCTTGCCGAACCCCTGATGGCCCTCCAAGATCACGCAATGGTCGAACTTGGTCCCGGGCTTCAGCGCACGGGCACTCGCGGCCACCACCAGATTCCTCAACACGCCGGTTGCGTAGTCGTGCAGGGCATCCGGCACGCCTAGCTTCGCCACGAGCGTAGGGAAGCGCGATACGCCGTCCCACACCAGACTGTTCAAGTGATCGGCGAGGGGGTTGCGCGGGAACTTCATCGCCAGCCCGTACATGAGCGACTCCATCTTGTCACGGGGAATGCTTATGAACCCCAACGCTGCTTGCATGTGCCGCTTCAACGCCTCGATGTGTATGTCGCTCATGGGGCGGAACACCCCATCCTCGCCCTTCAGCATGTGGCGCACGGCGCGGGTGTCGAAATAGTAGTTCTCCGACAGGTATTCCCACCGGGCCAGCGCGTCCACCAACAGAGCCTCGACCAGCGATGGGTTGCCTTTGCCGTCCAGCACCAGTCCGATCTTTGCCTGCATGTCAGACACGCGGGTGAGCATCCCCTTCCCGTCAGTCTGTTCCAGCGCCCAGAACGCGGAGTCGTGCGTGCCCGGGGGCTGCGCCATGAGGAAATCATCCAGCCCCTTGCCCCCCTCCGGCAGCAGGATGATTCGCAGCTTCAGGCCCGCCGCTTGGAACGCGAGGCGCATCGAGCCAAGCGCCCGCAAAACTTGGTCGTTTGTTCGATAGTCCGCGTCGGGGACGTAGTTGATTGGCCCCTTCGCGTTCTTGCAGAACTCAATGATGTCGGGATGCAGCCGCGCCATGATTGGCAGGTCGGGAAACTCCTCCTTGCGGCGTATGTCGGAGTCGGAAAGTGGCGCTTGCCAGTTCCAACACCCGCCGATGCCGATGGTCTGCACGTTCGAGAGAAACTTGAACCCTGTGAGCGCCTTCTTCTCGCCCTCGCAAATGATCTTGGTCAGCCCGACCTTCGAGTAGTCGCAGTGCCGATGAAAATATGGTGGGGCGGTATCTGCGCCGAGTTCTTCGGCCTTCGGCTGCGAGTACTTCATGTACGCATCGCGTAGTCGGATGCGCCACATCGTAGGGTGTCGTTCTCCGGTGATCGTGTAGTAAGGAATCTTGTACCCGTCGATGACACCAATGGCGTTCCTTGCTTCTTCTGCGTCTATGTCGGTGAGGGCCAAGCCTGACCGGCGCAGATCGCTTACGGCGAAATCTTGCCACATTAGAATTCCTCGAATAAATGGGGGGATCGAACAGCGGGACCGACACGCCAATCTTAGCGGCGCACCGCCCGCTGTCAACGAGAAAGAGTGTTCACTAACGTCGCAACGCGGTGAGCAATTCCTGTTGGTTGCTGACCTTTCCGGCGAGCGCCGACGACACGCGCTGCTCGATGGAATTCCCGACTACGATGGTATGGATTGTGACGTGCTTTTCCTTCTGCCCCTGCCGCGCAATGCGGGCCATCGCTTGTTCGTACACACCGCAATCCCACGTCGGGCCGAACCACACCGCCTCGTTGCACGCCTCCTGCAAATTCAGTCCGAACCCCGCCGAGCGCGGGTGGGCTACTAGCAGTGGTATTTTTCCTTTGTTGAAATCACTAACGAGTTTCATCGCCTGTGCGTCCGTGGTGCCCCCGCCGATGTAAGGTGCTCCGTAACGAGCGCAGATAGCGTCGCGGTCCCCGATGAATTCGTAGAACACCAACAAGGGCTTACCCATCGCTTCGCCCACGATGGAGTCGAGCGCGGCCAGCTTTTCGGAGTGAATGTCGGCGCGGGTGATCTTCCCTTGATCGTCCGTCGCCAGAATGGTCCCGTTGCACAACATGCGTAGCTTTTGCGACAACGCCGCCGCGCTCAACGGCATCACCACCTCGTCGCCGAGCGCCAAGAAGAACTCCCTTGCCAGTTTCTCGTACTGCGCCCGCACGGCCGGCGGCAGCGGCACGGCAATTTCGTTGTGCTGAATCTCCGGCAGGAGCGCCCTCACCTCGGGATCGTCGGCGCGGAACACGGACTGCTTGATGCGCTCCGCAATCTTCGCCTCGGCCCCCTCCTGCAACTGCCAATCGGGGAACCCGTAGCCAACGTCCGTGAAATACTTCAGGCGGAACTTGGTGATGTACGGCTCCAGCGCAGCACCACGGTCCACAACATACATCTGCGCCCACAAGTCCATCGCCCCGTTTGGGGACGGCGTGCCAGTGAGGATGATGCGCCGGGTGAAGCGCGGCAGCAGGGAGCGCAGGATGCGGAACCGCTGCGACGTGTGCGACTTCACGAACGAGGACTCGTCCACGATCAGTATGTCGGGGTTTACCTTCTCGAACACGCCCGCTTTGACCGCCCACAGCAGCGAGTCCACGGAGATCACCGCAATGTCATGGTCGAACGCTTCCAACAGGCGATCTTTCTTCGGCCCATGCAGCACCGAGATCGAGAGGCCGTGGAAATCCGTCCACTTGTCGCGCTCCGGCTCCCAGACGTTGCTGCACACGCGGGCCGGGGCGACGATGATCGCCCGCCGCATGGCACTTTTCGCCTTAAACACGGTGAGCGCACCGAGCACGATGCTCGTCTTGCCCGCGCCCATCCCCAAGAACAGCCCGCAGTTCGCGTGCTCCAACGCAAACTGCATCGCCTTGATCTGGTATTCCTTCGGTTCCCAACTAGGCATTGAAAATCTCCTCAAGTATTTGGAGTGCCTCCGTGGAACTCCACGCAACAAACACATTCAACCCGCAGTCCCGCAGCATTTGATGCGTAGCAAGCTGCGCCGCCGACGGTTGGGCCGAACGGTTCTTCACTTTCATTTCCACGAACGCGCACCGCTTGCTCTTGGGGTCCATCACGAACAGGTCGGGCCACCCCCGCACATTGGGCGACATCAACTTGCGAATCTTCCACCCTCGCCGCGTGCATCCGTCTACGACCCTACTTTGTTCCACAGACTCCAGACGCGCAATAGGCACCACTCGCCGCCGCGCATTGCGTTGCCGTGTGTACATCGCCGCCCGCACCAACGCTTCCCTGCGTTCCTGCTCCTTCAGCAGCAACTCGGGCAAGTCCATGCGGACTTTCCAATGGGGCTTACGAGAAGATGGCACAGGGGCCTCCCACTTCGCCGCGAAATTGGCAATACCGGCATTGGGGGCCAGCCCGCATGGGGAAGTCCCGGTCGGCCAGCATCACATTCGCCCGTTGAATCCACTTGTTGATGAGCGGCTTGCCCTCGTGGCCCACTATCAACTCGGCAGCAGTCCAGCTATGGACTGTGGGGGCACGGGACACAGGCAGGTCGAGGTACTGTATGTTGACCGTCACGCCGTCAGCTTCCGGGTGCATCTTGTGCGCCACGCAAGCGTACAGTTCCGCTTGGTCCCGGTGGGAGTGGTAGGGCTTCCCCGTCTTGTGCTCGAAGATCGCTATGTCAGTGCCGTAGGCATAGGCGAATCCGTCGAACGCGCAGCGGAACGCCACGTCCTTGTCGAACCACTTCCGGCGTTGCCACAATGCGTTGTACGCCACCTGCAACTCGGCTTCCAAGTCGGGGTGCCAGTCCTCTCGCTGCGCGGCCAGCTTGAGCCGCCACTCCTGCGACAACACAGAGTCTTTCATCTTGAACGGTTCACCCGAATAGATGCTTGCACACTCCTCATGTGCGGCGAGGCCGCGCAGCATGGCCTCCGACTTCTCTCCAATCCCGCGTTTCTCGACATACAGGTAGTAGACGGAGCGGGGGCACTCCTCGTACTTGACTAGGCGCGAGTACGACCACGCCGACAGCCACACACGCCAAGGTGGCCGCGTCTTAGCCCACTCGTTTGCAAAAAAGTCCGAGTATTTTGTCATTGTTACTTCTCCTCGAACGGTTGCAGGTCGGCCCAGTTCGGCCCCACCTCCAAGTCGGAGATAATCGGCACGTCGAGCGTCATAGCCGTGTTCATTATGTCGCGTAACAAACGCGGGTCGGCGTCGGGGGACATGCTCACGTTTAGTTCGTCGTAGACGGTCCCCAAAAGCTGGCCGGTGCCGAGTGGCTTCGCGTCCGAGTAGTCGATAATCGCCTGTTTCAGCAGATCGGCGCACCCGCCCTGAATCGTGTAGTTCAGCAGCTTGTAACTGAAATCGTACTGCGGCGTTTTCTCCGCGTAGTACACGCGCCCGCCGAGGGTCCGCACCGGATCGCCGCGCTGACCGCGCTTGCGTATGTCGTTCTGCATGTCGGCCACGCCGGGCAGCGAACGGTAGTACGCATCGCGCAGAGCCATAGCTTGGCCCCGGTCCACGCCTAGCTGTTCAGCCAGCTTGTCGAGGCCCGCGCCGTAGATCACGGCGAACGAAATCGTCTTTGCCGTTTTCCGGTTGACGTCCACCTTGAGGCGCTGCCGAATCATGTCCGCGACGAGCGAGTGCATGTCGATGTTCGGGTCGTGTTGGTACGCCCGCATCAAGTCGTCATCCTCTAGGTGGGCAAGGATGCGGAGTTCGATCTGCGAGTAGTCACAACTCACCCAATGTTCGCCCTCGTTCGGAAGCAGCGCCTGTCGCATTCGCGGCAACGGACGGTAGCCCTCTGGCAGGTCGAATATCTGCGGCTGCGGCACGTTGTTCAAGTTCGGGTGGGACGAGGAAATGCGGCCCGTCCGCGCCCCGGTTTCCGCTTCGCCCTTTGTTTGGCTGAAACTGGAATGCAGCCGCCCGTTGGACGTGGACGCATCCAGCCACGGCAGGGTGTGATTACGGAGCAGCGTCGCGCTCTTGGCGCGGTAGTTCAACATACGCCGCAACTCCGGCTCGTGGCTCATAGCGTGAGCCAGCCCCGGCATACTGGTAGACCGTGCGCCGGTAGGGGTGCGTAACCAAGCGTCAGGGTGAACCAGCCCTGCCCGTTCGAGCGCGTCGGCCAACTCCTCACCCGAGTCGATGTTCACGACACCGATTATTCGATGTATGTCCGACTCGGCGCGGAGCAGCCCCTCGGATAACTCCCCCGCCCATCGGCTCAACAAAGTCCGGTCCACACGGATACCCCCGCACTCGGCGGCGATCAGGTGGGGGAGCAGCCGGCGCTCCCGGTTGTACGCGGCGTCCATCACCCGCGCTTCAATGATCGGGGCAAGGTGCTCGTACAACCTGCGGGTCCGGTACACGTCGCCCATCGCGTAGGGGGCGACCACATCCCCCGGTGCTTTGCAGATGTGGGCGAACGGCGAGCCTTTTCTAGCCTCTGGGACGTGCTCTTTGATGTACTCGGCTAGGGTGTCACGTTCCGTAGGCGGATCGCCCAATAGAGCCTCAGCCAGAGGCTTCAGCGCGAGTTTCTTCTCGTGGGGGTAGCACAGGAACGCCAGAATCATTGTGCAATGCCACGATGCAGGGTACGGGATGCCCCATTGGACGCGGGAACACTCCATGTCGAACGCGGCATTGTGGAACGCGACGGGGCCGCGATAGGCGCTCGCCACGGCGCGGCGGGCGGCGTCCTCAGTGCAGTTGTTGTTGCTCGGGTGGCCGAAAGCTAGGTACTCGCTGCGCCCATCGGGATAGGACAGCGCCGCGCCCACGATGCGGGGTGGGTAGTGCGCGGGTCGGGGGCCTATCGCCTCGGTTTCAAAGTCAACGACGACCAGTTCTTTTGCGGAGTCCATTCTGCCCTCTCAAGGGAAAAAAGCCCCGGTGCGGAACACACACCGGGGCCGAAACCAACAAACGGCGGGGTGTTACGCGGCGCGGGCTGCGCCGAACGGCGCGGGCAGAATCCCAGACTCGGGGGCGGGGGGCAACTTCGCCGCCGCCATTTCGGCCTTCGTGCGGCGCTTCGCCGGAGCGCGAACAGTCTTGGGCGTCGGGATGCTCTCGGCGTCCACCATCTTCATCACGCCTTCGCTGATCTGGTCGGCCACGCGCAACTTCTGCCGGTGCGACAGTGGCAGCTTGGCCGCGTCGATCATTTCCTGCACGGCGGCGAACAAACAGTCATCCAACGTCGAACGTTCGATGGTGAGGAACAGCTTTTCTTTCTTTGCGGTGGTCATCAGAATTTCCCCTTCTTGGGTTTGGCAGCGGGCGCTTCCGGCTCGTCGCCGGTCGCGGATTTCGGATACGGAAAGTCGATCAGGGACGCCTCGGCGGCAGCACGGCGATACAGCGCCTCCAACAGTTCGTCGTCCTTGACTTCTGCGACATGCGTAAAGATGCAACGCATGGTGGTCTTGGGATCGGGCACCACCCCGATATTCGTGATGCTGGCGAAGAACGGCATGTCGGTGCGGGCCAGCACGTTTTGCACATACGCCGACCAGTAGCGCGTACTGGTGGGCGGCACCCGCAGGTACGCAGTCGGCGCGTTGTTGATCTCCTCGGCGCTTGACACCGACGCAGCCGAGATTACCGCCAGCCGGCGGCGGTTGGCGCAAGCCTTCCCCTTGCCACGCCCGCCGTCCGCGCTGCCGTACCTGTTCTGCGGGCACTCGCGGCAGGTCTTGCTCTGCGGGTGCTCCGCGTCAGGGTGCGGAGCCATGTCCTCACCCCCCGTTGGTGAGAACGCATAACACGCGGGGGATGTGTTATCGGTCGTGCCGTATTTGTCGGGGTAGAAACTGTTCTCGAAAATGCTTTCGAGCACAACCATGTCTGCTTTGTTGCCCTGTACCGGCAGACCGCCATACGACATGACGCCCGACTTGATGGAAATGAATTGTCCACCCTGCGCCTTCTCCTGCTGCTGCTGCATCTTCACCTTCTCCTGCAGCTTCTCTTTCCACGGGACCACTTTGGTTTCACTCACTTTGCTTCTCCTGTTGTGGGACGGGACGCCCCGGGACTCCGAATTTCTTCCTTGTTGACGGGCTACGCTGATCTGGGGGTGGGCCGCACCTTCACGGTGGTGACGGGCCGCGAACCCACGCCGGGGACGGTGGCCCCCGCCAACATACGCTCGGCCACGGCGGTGCTGGACAAACGGCGGTGCAGCAGGTCGAAGTCGCCGGTCTTGATGATGTGCGCGTAGAGGTCGCCCCAATCTTCCACCACCGACTCCTCGGTAGTCTCGATTGTTGCCGTGGCGCGGGCGGTGCCGAACACGGTCATGTCACTTTCCTGCATGATGCGGGCGAGGTCGAACTTCGCTTTCGCCATCGCCTCGTCCAACCGGCGCTTGTCCTCGGCCAGCGTTTTCTTCTGCGCCTCGAACACGAGCAGCAGGTCGCACAGGTAGCCCGCTTGTTGCGTGGGGGTGCGTGTTTCGGGTGTCATGTCTATCCTTTGAGCTACGCAAAAATTGCGTGTGGGCTTTGTCATACCGCCAAACTTCACCATCTAACCATCTAACGTGCGTGTGGGTCTTAGTACGCTTGATGATTCTTCCAATTCTCCACGGCCACCAACTGTCGTAGATCATGGCTTCTCCCTTGCAGCGTCAATGGCGGCGTCAATCTCTGCGTGAGTTGTCTGCGGAGCAAGGCGCAAAATGTTGACTCTGAATATCGTTGCCAGCGCATCCCGCTCGGCCTCAAGGGCGGCGATCCTGAGTAGCTGCTCTGCGATCTTGGTGCGGGCCTCGGCCTCGGCGCGCTCCATTTCGGCACGGAAAACGCACGGATAGCCAACCTCCCCCTGTTCTATGGCAGAACACCGTTGGTTCATTTTGAGCCGCGCCACTTCCGCCTCGGCTTCTGTGGCGCGCTTTACCCATGCGTTGTGCAGCGTTATTTCGGTTGACAGTCGAACCCGCCACTCGTACCCGCAAGTGCAATCCTCATCCTCGGCACGCCATTCCGTGCCATCTTCCTTCGTTACGAACGCGCAAGCTCGGCCATGTTTGATTGGCGGATTTAAGAGCAGTCCCCATCCTTCATATACAGGCGGTGCAAATTGGCCCTCTAGCCGCGCCACTTCCTCGCGCAGTTGGACGAGGGCGGCGACGGCGGCGGCAATATCGCGCAAATCGTTATCAGTGCTGCTCATGTCGGCCATGCGGTAAAGCCTCACCACCAGCGCGTCGAGGTCGGCGGGGGTCATAGTCCTCCTTCGGTCCACCACACGCCGAAGGCGGCGAGGGCGGCAACGATTGTTACGATGATGAACACAACCGTGTCCACGTCGAGGCCACGGCGCGGGGGGTGCCACGGGGGCATTCCCCTGCGCTCGGTCCAGAAGTGGCGCGGGTCGTATTCGTTGAGGTACTCGGTAGGGGTGCGCTTCATTGCAGCGTCACTTTGGCGGGGGCGATCTCGCTCACGAACGCAGCGCCGAATTCGCCACCCTGCGCCCGTTCGCACAACAGATGCGCGAGTGTCCGCAGCCGCAGCGCGTCGTTGATCACCCGCAGGTGATTGATTGTATTGTCGAGCGCGACGTCCCATATGTTCTTGGCTTCGGCGTCGAGCACTTCGCCCGCCTTGAGCACGGCGACAAGGCGCAGGTCTTTGGTGGGGGCCGACTCGTAGAGGTCGCGGGCGTCGGACTCCGAACCGGAACCGGACGTGTGGACGAATATGTTGTCCGACTTTTTCGGCTTGCCGCTCGCGTCCTCGTCCTCGTTGTGCATGTTGATGGCGCGGAACAGGCCCGTCCAGAAATGCTTGTCGCGGGTCATTTCCATGCGGGCTTGCTGCCCGTCGTCCTCCTCACGCACGATGAGCGCAAGGGCCGGCACACACAACTCGCCCATGAACCCCGCTACGCTGATCGCAGCCTTCTGGTTGGGCGGAATGGGGGCGTCCGTGGCGTGGCGGCAGGTGCCGCCGTTGACTTCAACCCCAAGCCCAAGCCCCACGCCTAGCGGGGTTTTGGTTTCGACGATCTTCACGTCGGCGTGGACCGTGGGGGCATGGCCGAACGCACGACCTACCGCAGCGTGTGAATGCTCGTGCAGATACACGCCCAACAGGTTGACGAACGCGCCAACGGAACCCTCCACCATGCGCTTGACGATCTTGCGTCCGCTGCGCTCGGCTTCCTCGTTGTCCGCGTCGTACTCGGTGCCGTCCAGAACGGGGCCGACGAGGGCCGCACATATGTCGGCATGTCGGGGGTGATCGGGGGAGGAGAGCCGCAGCAGGGCCGCACCCCGAGACAGCTTCAACATACACACCTTGTCGATGACGTTTTCTTTCTCGTCATCGCTGGCGTCGTCGGACGCCTTGAATGCCTTTCTGGCTGCAACCGCCGCCAGCATTTCGTCTTTGGCGTAAGCCACGAGCGCCGGGCCTACCAGTTTCAACGCCATAGTCTTGAGCGTGGGCATCTTCGTTTTCCTTCTCCGTGTCATCGTGGCAACTTTGCCGCGTATGGCAGTATAAGCAATCCTTGTGCCACGGGTCAACCATGTGCTATAAATAAGTGGTCACTAACCACGGAGGGATCATGGCAAACGTAAAGAGCACGGTGGGATTCTCCCGCATCGCTACCAATCTGCCTGCGAAGGCGGCGCTCCTGCTCATCGAGCGGGCCGCAGCCGCGAATCGCTCGTTGTCGGCGTACATTGCCGACGTGCTGATGGCATCCTTGCATCATAAAGAGGTACAGCTACCCAAACTCAAGGGTGGCAGAGGGCCGAGGTCGGACGCTGATCTGGTCCGCACCGCGACTCGGATCGCCAGTAAGGATACCGAGCGCGCACGCGCACGCGAGGCGCAGTTGGAGCGGCAGAAGCGAAACGTGTCCCGGTAATTCCGAAACGCAAGTCTGGAAATTTCCCAGATTTCCCTTTGTTGATAGGGGCCGCGCGTCGAGCGCGTGGCGCGGGTGCGCGTGGCGCGGGTGCGCGTGGCGCGTATGTGCGCGTGGCGCGTATGTGCGCGTGGCGCGTGGCGCGGGTGCGCGTGGCGCGGGTGCGCGTATGTGCGCGTGGCGCGGGTGCGCGGGTGCGCGTGGCGCGGGTGCGCGTATGTGCGCGTGGCGCGTATGTGCGCG
>Ga0315293_10000362_pt1 | contig 41380 bp, 38 predicted proteins | sample YL17G13_20_MG_FD_203071 | JGI IMG/M metagenome (GOLD analysis project Ga0315293, IMG submission 203071) | Sediment microbial communities from Yellowstone Lake, YNP, Wyoming, USA - YL17G13_20 | ecosystem: Environmental > Aquatic > Freshwater > Lake > Sediment | place: USA: Wyoming | collected... | reverse complement strand
GTCCTCTCCAAGAGCCGTATGGACGCGGCATTGGCGGGCAGGCACGCAGCCTCGAGCCGGTGCAGCTCGATCGAATCGAATACGAAAGGGATAACAGCGCGGACCGCCGCCGTCATGTAGCCCTGCCGCGCGTAAGGCGCGCCGATCCAGTAGCCGAGCATGCAGGCTTGCGTCACGCCGCGGCGCACATTGCAAAGGGTGAGGCCGCCGACCAGACCGCCGCTGGACGCGCAAAAGATGAACAGCGCATAGCCCAAATCCTCGCGCAGATCCCGCAAATAGTGTCGGACGCGCCGGCGAAACGAAGCGCGGCTTAGCTCATCGGCCGCCCATAGCGGCTCCCAAGGGGCGAGGAAGTCGCGGCTTGAGGCGCGGAGCTCCGCCCATGCCGGGTAATCCGACATCTGCGGCGTGCGCAACAGCACACGCTCGGCGTGGATAACGGGCCCAAGATCGCTCGAGGTGACGGTACGCAGCAAAGCCATGGATCTCGACGCTCCTCAAGCCGCCTTGCTCGGGGGGACCGTGAATTTTGCCGCGAGGCTATCAAATTTCGCAACACGTAGAATGGGCCCAACCGTGGCCAGGCTGATCGGCGATCCAAGCAGCAGTTCCGCCTGGCGCCGCAGATCGGCCGCCGTGACGCTCTCGACCCGTTCGATCAGCTCCTCGGTGGATAGCGGGCGCCCGTGGATGAGCACGTGACGGGCGAGCTGCTCGGCCCTGGCGCTCCCGCTTTCCAAGCCAGCGAGGAGGCCCATTTTGACTTGCGCCCTGACCCGGCCGATCTCGTCTTCGCTGAAGCCGGTATCGGCGGCACGAAGCAGCTCGGCGCGGATCACGGCCAACAGCTGATCGGCGCGGTCGGGCCCGCAGGCCGCATAGATGGCGAACATGCCGCTGTCGGTGAGGCCGGAGGCGAAGGCGTGAATCGCGTAGCAGAGCCCGCGCCGCTCGCGGGCCTCCTGGAACAGCCGCGAGGACATGCCCCCGCCAAGAGCGCCCGCGCAAAGTTGTGCCGCGAAATAATCGGGGTGGCGGTAGGGGGGCGCCTCGAAGGCGAGCACCATATGAGTCTGCTCGAAGGGCTTCTCCGAACGCGTTACCCCGCCGCGATAGCGCGCGGGGGCGGGCTCCGGCGCCGTTCCCGCATCGAGGGGCCCGAGCCGGCGGAGCGCTTCCTCGAGCAGGCCTCCGTGATCGACGGCACCAGCCGCCGCGAGCACCATGTTCGGACCGCGATATTGGGCGGCGAGATAGGCGCTGAGATGGGCGGCCTTGAAGCCCTTCACGCTTTTGGCCGTGCCCAGGATCGGCCTGCCGGCAGGCTGGTCGGGATAGGCCATTTCCTGCACCAGGTCGAACACCATGTCCTCGGGAGAATCGAGCGAGGACGCGATCTCCTGGAGGATCACGTCGCGCTCGCGGAGGAGCTCGGCGCGGTCGAAGCGCGGGGCAAGGATGATGTCGCTCAGGATCTCGAGCGCCAAACCCAAATCCCCGCGCAGCACGCGCGCGTAATAGGAGGTGGAATCGACGCCGGTCGCGGCGTTGAGCTCACCGCCCACCGCCTCGATCTCCTCGGCGATGGCTTGGGCGCTGCGGCGCTCGGTGCCCTTGAACGCCATGTGCTCGAGGAAGTGCGCGACGCCGTGCTCAGACGCGCTTTCGCTGCGGCTGCCGGCCCCGATCCAAATCCCGAGCGATACGGTCTCGACGTCAGCCCTCCCATGGCTCACCACGGTGAGGCCGTTGGCCAACCGGGACAGCTCGACGCTCACGCGCCAACCTCGGCACGCGCGCCCTTGGTGCGGGCGCGGGCATGGCTCGAGATGAACTCAGCGACAACACGATAGTCATTGGGCAGCACGGTCAAGCGCTCCTGCCGGCAAAGCTTCAGCCGCAAGCGCTCCGGCGGCTCGGCGACGCGGCCCGCGGCGCGTTGCACGGCTTCCGGGAATTTGGCCGGGTGGGCGGTCGACAGCACGATCATGGGGGCGTTGCCGCTTTCCTGCCGCGCTGCAGCCAGCCCGACCGCGGTATGCGGATCGGCAAGCACGCCGGTCTCCTCAAAGAGGTTGCGAATGGTCATCTCCGTCTCGTGCTCGCCGATCGAATGAGCGGCGAACAGCTCACGCATCGCATCGAGCTCGGCTTCCTTCATGTGGAACGTTCCCGTTCGGCGAAGCTCGTCCATGCGCGCCGTCACTTGGGCGGCGTCACGGCTGGCGAGCTCGAACAAGAGCCGCTCGAAATTGCTCGCAAGCTGAATGTCCATGCTCGGGCTGGAGGTGGCGATCACGCCCCTTGGCTCGTAAATCCCCGTCACGAAGGCGCGCGCCAGACTGTCGTTGAGGTTCGTGGCAATAACGAGGCGCGCGACCGACAAGCCCATCGCCTTGGCCGCGTAACCTGCGAAAATATCGCCGAAATTTCCGGTTGGTACGGCGAAGGAGACGGCGCGGTGCGGGCTGCCCAGCGCCACCGCCGCAGTGAAGTAATAGACGATCTGGGCAAGGATGCGGGCGATGTTGATCGAGTTGATGCCGGTCAGCTCGAGCGGGTCGCGGAGGTTCGCATCGTTGAACAGCGCCTTCACCAGACCCTGGCAATCGTCGAAGGTGCCTTCGACGGCGATATTATGCACGTTCGGCTCGCTGGCGGTGGTCATCTGCCGCCGCTGCACGTCGGTCACCCGTCCTTTCGGATGGAGGATGAAAATGTCGATCATGTCGAGCCCGCGAAAGGCCTCGATGGCCGCGGCACCGGTATCGCCGGAGGTCGCCCCAACCACGGTGGCACGGGCGCCGCGGCGCAGCAGCGCCCGGTTCATGAGCCGGGCCACGACCTGCATGGCAAGATCCTTGAAGGCCAACGTCGGCCCGTGAAACAGCTCGAGCAGCCAGGTCGCAGGCGCAATCTGACGGAGCGGCGCCACGGCCGGGTGGTGGAAGCCACCATAGGCCTCATCGAGCACGGTTTCGAGATCGGCAAGGCTCGGGTCGCCCTCGAGATAAGGACGCAGGATACGGTAGGCGGCGTCGGCGTAATCGAGGCCGGCGAGAGCGGCAATCTCGCCTGGCGCGAGACGCGGCCAGCTTTCCGGCATATAGAGCCCGCCGTCGCGGGCGAGGCCGGCGAGCAGCGCGCCTTCGAAGAGAAGCTCCGGCGCTTCGCCCCGTGTGCTCACATATCTCAAAGCGGACCTCTAGAGCATTGTCCCGAAAAGTCGCAGACTTTCCGGATAAGATTATGCGTCAAGAAAAAGACCTAGAGCGAACTCGCGACTCCAAGTGAACCGATTGCGCTCTAAGGGCTTTGCAAAGCTCGGCTGAACCTAGCTGCCGGGGCCTTTCCCCGCAACGGGGCCCTCGTCATGCCCGGCCCCGGTGCCACCGGCTCCGCACATAAAGGGCGTAGATGACGACAAGGCAAAGGGCGAGGAGAAACCAGGTCAGCGCGTATTGCAGATGATCATTGGGCAAATCAAGCCGCGTCTGCCCGCCTAAGGGCCAGCCGCCAGGGACGTCACTCCGGTCGGCCTCGACAAAGAAGGGGACCAATTCCTGGGCGCCGACGGGGAACATCGATCGGGACATGCCGCCGAGATCGCGCCAGAACCAGCGGTTGCGCTCAGGATCGTTATCCGGGACGAAGCGGCCTTGCGTCTCGGGGGGTCGGGCAAGCCCGGTGACCGTGACGGTCCCCTCGAGCTGGCCCTGGGCCCTTGCAGCGGGCTCTCTCAGCGCATCGGGCACGAAGCCCCGATCGATCAGCACCACCCCCCCGTTCGGGGTCGTGAGCGGCGTAATCACGTGCCAGCCGACGCTGCCGTCGGCGCTCGCAAAGAGATAGCGCTCGTTGGCGTGATCGAAGCGGCCTCCGACGCGCACGCGCAGATAGCTGACATCGTCGCCGGCCCGCGCGAGCGCGACGGCCTCCGGCAGAGAGATTGGCGGCGCCTTGGTGCGGGCCTCGATCTCCGCGATCAGACCCTCTTTCCAGTGCAACCGCTGCAACTGCCAGACGCCGAGGCCGATCAGAACGGCGAGCGCCGCGGCAGCGAATGCCGTGAAGAGCAGGAGCCCCCTCACCCGCATGACTTGCTCACTCCGATGCAAACCGGCCTTCTTGAGCCTTGTGCTTGTATTGAAGGCAAATCAGCGCACCCTTGAACGACCGGAGCAGCAGGAGCGGCAGGAGGATGGCGAGCGGCCCCCACAGCAACGCATGCAGCCAATAGGGCGGCGCGTAGGCGATCTCGACGAAGAGGGCAGCGCCCACCACGATGAAGCCGGTCACCAGAATGACGAACACCGCTGGACCGTCGCCGGCATCGGCAAAGTCGTAATTGAGGCCGCAAGAGCCGCAGCGAGGGGCCAGAGTGAGATAACCGGAAAAAAGCTTGCCGCGGCAGCAAGCCGGGCAGCGGCCGACCAAGCCCGCAACGACAGGCGAGGCGAGCGACCTTGTGTGAGACTCGGTCATGCCCGTTGCCACCTTTTGCTGATCACCTCCAATGCAAAGGGGGCGGACCTCGCCGCCCCCCGCAACACTGCGTCCGCCTTGTTCATTCGGCCGGATAGTTGCTCCCCGCGCCCCAGACATAGATGCAGGTGAACAGGAACAGCCAGACCACGTCGACGAAATGCCAATACCAAGCCGCGGCCTCGAAGCCGAAATGCTGCTTGGGCGTGAAGTCGCCCCGCATCGCCCTGATCAGACACACCGTCAGGAAGATCGTGCCGACGATAACGTGGAAGCCGTGGAAGCCCGTCGCCATGAAGAAGGTCGAGCCGTAAATGTGGTGGGCGAAGGCGAACCCGGCATGGGAGTATTCATAAGCCTGGCAGGTGGTGAACAGGACACCGAGAATCACGGTACAGATCAGGCCAAGCACGAGGCCGCGTCGGTCGTTTTGCAACAGCGCATGATGCGCCCAGGTCACCGTGGTGCCGGAGGTGAGCAGGATCAGGGTGTTGACGAGGGGCAGACCCCAAGGATTGAAGGTGTGCGCGAAGTCACCAAGACCCGGCACCTTGGTGTCGACGCTCGGGATCGGAGGCCATTGGCCGCCGAGGACCGCCGTCCTCGCATAGGTGATGGCGCTGTCCGGATAAAGCGCCGCGTCGAAATAAGCCCAGAACCAGGCCACGAAGAACATCACCTCCGAGGCGATGAACAAAATCATGCCGTAGCGTAAGTGCAACTGCACCACCGGCGTCTCGTAACCCTCATGGGCCTCCTGGATGACGTCGCGCCACCAGCCGAACATGGTGGCGATGACGATTACAATGCCGGGAATGACGTAATAGAGGTGGGGAGTGCCAGCCTTCTTGGAGATGAAATAGAGGACGAACCCCACCGCCAGCGTGAGGGCGCCGGCCGCGCCCACGATCGGCCATGGGCTTGGATTGACGAGATGATAATCGTGTTGGTTGGCGTGCGCTTCGGCCATTGTTGTCTCCCGTTCGTTTCCCCTCGTTTTCGGCGGCAAGCGCCTCAACGTTGACGTTTCACGATCCAGATTTTCCGCCCTCCGGCGCCGACGCGAGGCCAGGGTCCTTGTCGCTGCGGTAGAAGGTGTAGGACAGGGTGATTTCGGAGATGTTCTTGGTATCATCGTCCTCGACGATCTTGGGATCGACGAAGAAGGTCACCGGCATCTCGACGCTCTGGCCCGCTTGCAGCGTCTGCTGTTTGAAGCAGAAGCATTCGATCTTCGTGAAATAGCGTCCGGTGAGCTCGGGCGCCACATTGAAAATGGCTTGTCCGGTGACTGGAACGGCGGCGCGGTTGCTCGCCTTGAAGAAGGCGAGCACGGTCTCGCCGATCTTGACGTCCATGGTCCGCTCGACCGGCGTGAAGGTCCAGGGCAGTGCGCCGTCGACATTGGCGTCGAAGCGGATGCGGATGGTGCGGTCGAGCACGGGTCCCGGCGCCCGCTCGGCGCGCTGCGGCAGGCCGCCATAACCGGTCGCCTGGCAGAAGGCGCGGTAAAGCGGCACGGAGACAAAGGAGAGGCCGACCATCGCGGCGACGAAGCCGGCGAGTGACAGCGCCACGATTTGGTGCCGGCGCTTAGGATCTTTCGGTTGGGCGTCTTCGCTCATGGAAGCTCACCTGACAAGCGGATGGGCGACGTTGGCGCCAAGCCTGACAATGGTGACGACGAAAAACAGGAGGACCAAGCCAGCGAGCGCCCAGGCAATCGCGAGCGAGCGCATGCGTTGGCGGCGTTGGCGTTCGTCTTCTTCATTTGCCATCACGACGTCCAGAACGGCGGGAACGCGCTCCCGCCGAGGCCAAAACCCTGCTCTACGAGAAGCGCGGCAAACAACAAGAACAGATAGAGGATCGAATAGGCGAAGAGGTTCTTGGCGGCCCGCTCGGCGCCGGGCCCTACCCGCTCGCGGTAGCAGGCGAAGGCGAACAGCAGGAAGAGAGCCCCCAACACGGCGGCAGCTACGGTGTAGAGAATCCCGCCAAGGCCGATCAGCGAAGGAAGCAAACCGAGAGGCGCGAGGATGAGGCTGTAGATCAGGATTTGGCGCCGCGTCTCGTCCTCGCCATGCACCACCGGAAGCATGGGCACGCCCGCGCGGGCGTAGTCGCGGGTGCGCAGGATCGCGAGGGCCCAGAAATGCGGCGGCGTCCACACGAAGATGATGAGAAACAGGACGAAGCTGCCGAGGCTGATCGTGCCCGTGGCCGCGGCCCAGCCGATCATCGGCGGGAACGCGCCGGCAGCCCCGCCGATCACGATGTTCTGTGGCGTCAACCGCTTCAGCCACATGGTGTAGACGAACACATAGAAGGCGATGGTCAGGGCGAGCAGTCCGGCCGCGAACCAATTGGCCATCAGTCCAAGGCAGATCACCGAGCCCGCGGCGAGGACGGTGCCGAAGGCGCGCGCCTCGTCAGGACTGATCTTGCCGCGCGGCACCGGCCTTGCCGCGGTCCGCGCCATGCGGGCGTCAATATCGGCGTCGTACCACATGTTCAACGCGCCGGCAGCGCCAGCGCCGACGGCAATGCAGACCAGCGCGGCGATGGCGAGCACGGGGTGCATGGTGCCCGGCGCCGCCACGAGCCCGACGAGCGCGGTGAACACCACGAGAAACATTACCCGCGGTTTCATCAGCGCAAAATATTCGGCGACGTCGCCACCGCCGGTGACTAGCAGCGCCTCTGGGTTCGCGTGCAGACTGACCTTGGCCATAGCTTACTCACTCAAGACGTGGCTTCGGCAGACGCGGCGCCGGTCGCCAGCCGCCGTTAGCGAGATCGTCCACGCGCATAAGGTTCGTCCACCGTTCCTCATTTGACGCGCGGCAGCGTCTCGAAGGTGTGGAAGGGCGGCGGCGACGGCAGCGTCCATTCGAGCGTCGTGGCGCCCACTCCCCACGGGTTTGCCGGCGCGTGCACCTTGCGCGAGAAGGCGTACAAGATGCCGAACAGGAAGACCAACAAGCCGGCAAAGGAGATGAAGGACCCGATCGAGGAGACCATATTCCAGCCGGCGAACGCGTCAGGATAGTCGGCATAGCGGCGCGGCATGCCGGCCAGACCGAGGAAGTGCTGCGGGAAGAAGGTCAGGTTGGCGCCGATGAACATCAGCCAGAAATGCAGCTTGGCGAGCGCCTCGTTGTACATGTAGCCCCACATCTTCGGGAACCAATAGTACCAGGCGCCGAAGATGGAGAACACGGCGCCAATCGACATCGTGTAGTGGAAGTGGGCCACCACGTAATAGGTGTCGTGCATCGAGCGGTCGACGCCAGCATTGGACAGCACCACACCGGTGACGCCGCCCACGGTGAATAGGAAGATGAAGCCGAGCGCCCACAGCATCGGCGCGCGGAACGACAGCGAGCCTCCCCACATGGTGGCGATCCATGAGAAGATCTTGATGCCGGTGGGCACCGCGATCACCATGGTGGCGAACACAAAATAGGCTTGCGTGTTCACATTTATGCCGGCCGCGTACATGTGATGCGCCCAGACCACGAAGCCGATCGCGCCGATGGCGACCATGGCATAGGCCATGCCGAGATAGCCGAAGATGGGCTTCTTCGAAAAGGTCGAGACGATCTGGCTGACGATGCCGAAACCCGGCACGATCAGGATGTAAACCTCGGGGTGGCCGAAGAACCAGAACAGATGCTGCCACAGCAGCGGATCCCCGCCATGGGCGGCGTCAAAGAACGCCGTGCCAAAATTGCGGTCGGTCAACAACATGGTGATGGCGCCGGCGAGCACCGGCAGCGACAAGAGCAGCAGGAAGGCGGTCACCAGGACGGACCAAACGAACAGCGGCATCTTGTGCAGCGTCATCCCAGGCGCGCGCATGTTGAAGATCGTGGTGATGAAGTTGATCGCGCCAAGGATCGAGGACGCGCCCGCCAAGTGAAGCGCCAGGATGGCGAAGTCCATGGCCGGTCCAGGCGTGCCACTGGTGGAGAGCGGCGCATAGATCGTCCAGCCCCCGGCGACGCCGTTCGTGCCGGGAGGTCCAGGCATGAACAAAGACGTCACCAGCAGCGTGAAGGCGGCGACGATCAGCCAGAAGGAAATGTTGTTCATGCGCGGGAAGGCCATGTCCGGGGCGCCGATCATCAATGGCACCATCCAGTTCCCGAACCCGCCCATCGTCGACGGCATGACCATGAAGAACACCATGATGAGGCCATGGGCGGTGGTGAACACGTTGAAGACTTCAGGGTTGCCGAAAATCTGCATCCCCGGCTGCATGAGCTCCAGGCGCATGCCCATCGATAGCAAGCCCCCGACGATGCCTCCCATCATGGCGAAGATGAGGTACATCGTGCCGATGTCCTTGTGATTGGTCGAAAAGAGCCAACGCCGCCATCCGTAGGGATGGTCCTCGTGGGCGGCTTCGGCATGGGCGCGGTCTGCCATCACTGTCTTCCTTGTCTTCCTAAGTCTAAGTCTTCCAAACCGTCATTCGCTTCCGGTCGCAGAGCGACCACTCCACCCGCTCGAAGCGCGGTCTCGCTAATCTTGCGCCGCGGCCAATTTGCTCGCGCCGTCGCGCGACGCACTCGCCTTGGCCTTGGCAAGCCAGTCGGCAAACTCCTCGTCGGAGACGACGTGGATGGCGATCGGCATGAAGGCGTGATTGCGGCCGCAAAGCTCGGAGCATTGGCCGTAGAACCAGCCGGTACGCTCCGCCCTGAACCAAGTCTTCTGCAGCCTGCCAGGGACGGCGTCGAGCTTGATGCCGAAGGACGGCACCGCCCAGTCGTGGATCACGTCGCTCGCCTTCACTTGCACGATGACGTTCTTGTTCACCGGCACCACGACCTCATGGTCGACGGTGAGCAGGCGGGGCTGGCCCGGTTTCAGCTCGGCTTCCGGCACGATGATCGAATCGAAGGTGATGCCCTGGTCCGGATATTCATAGGTCCAGTACCACTGGCTCCCCGTCGCGGTGATGGTGAGATCGGCTTTGGGGAAATCGTATTGGGCAAAGAGCAGCCGGAACGACGGAATGGCAATGGCGACCAAGATCAAAACCGGGATCACGGTCCAGGCGATCTCGAGTGCCGTATTGTGGGTCGTTCGGGAGCTTTGCGGATTGCGCTTCTCGTTAAAGCGCAGCATCACATAGACGAGCAGCCCCAGCACGAACAGGGCGATAAGGACGATGATAATGGTGACGAAGGTGTGGAACGAGGTGATCTGCTCCATGATCGGAGTGGCCGCCGTCTGGAAGCCCATCTGCCAGGGCGACGGTTGACCCTCGCCGGCGAGCGCCGGTCCGCTTGCCAGCACCATCGCGCCGGCGCCCATCAGCATCAGTTTTCGGTCGAACATCGCCATTCCATCACTCCCGTCCAGCCTGCAGTCGTGCGTGGCCGCCTGATTCTCCGAAAAAGGACAGACTGCGGCCAATTTTCTTGACGACGTGGATGGCATGTCGGCACCCCACGCCGTTGGCGAAATGCGGGGCGGCGCGAAAAGAATATTCGCGTTTCAGGCGTCGCCCCCAGCTTTTGTTCTCGCTCAGAAGACCGCGCGCGACGCGAAGCCTCGGAGCATTGTTCCCGTTTTCAAATCATAAAGGCTATAGCTTGGCAACACTCAAGATTTTGGGTGCTTGCGGCATATGCACGCTCGACTACAGGTTACGTCAAGCAGAGCCCGTTCCGAGGCCCCCCGTCGAAATTTGGCCCCAATGCTCGGCGAAGGCGAATTTCCATGTCGCGCATGACCCCTTTGCCGAGCTTTTCCGATACTCTCGTTTCGAGCGCCACGATCGGCGACTGAAGGACCACGCGCTCTAACCCGCTGCTCGCCCCATGCCCCAAACGACTCATGCTTGCTTACCAGCGTCGGGGCGCCGCTCCTTCGCGACGCTGAGCGTCGCGCTCGCCTTGACGCTCGGGCCTTTGGGCGTTGCCCGCGCCCAAGACAATTCGCCCGACGGGGACGCGTCAGTGACCGGTCCCGGCAGCGTGGTCAAGGAGACCCATGGCGCCTGGCAGGTAAGCTGCCGCACGCCGCCCGGGGCGAAGGAGGAGAAATGCGCGCTCGTGCAGAGCGTCATGGCCGAGGACCGGCCGAATGTCGGCCTGACGGTGGTGTTCTACAAGGCGATCGGCGAGGACAAGAAATTGCTGCGCGTCGTCGTGCCGCTCGGCGTGCTGCTTCCCACCGGGCTCGGGCTCAAGATCGACAACCAGGACATCGGCAACGCCCCCTTCCTCAAATGCGGCAAGCGCGGCTGCATCGCCGAGGTCGTGCTGCAAGACGAGGTCATTAAGAAGATGAAGGGCGGGGGCACCGCCATGTTCATCATCTTCGACACGCCGGAGGCCGGGATCGGCATACCGATCTCGTTGCAGGGCTTCGGCGACGCGCTCGCCAATCTGAAGTAGGGACGATCTAAATAAAAAAAGGTCGACGGTAGGTTCTACCGCCGACCAAGCATCCGTCGGGGGACGGACTCGCGCCTCGTCCGTGCAGGGTTGAGCGGACGAGACGGCGACTTGGCAGCGATTTAGGTATTGGTCCGACGGGTTTCAACCCGTCCCGGCGGTTTTGCCAACCTGCCTTGGTCTAGAAGGCGTGCGCGTCGAACAGGCGGTCGATGTCGCCCTGCCAATCCTGGACATATTCGGCCATCAGCACATCGGCCGGCGAACGCCCATCCGCCACGGTCTCGATCAAGGGCGCGAGATGCTTGCGCTCGTCCTCGCCGTTTCGGTCGAGGAGGCCGCGGGCCGCAAGCCCCGTCGAAGCGATGGTCACGGCCTCGCGGGCGATGGCGTGCAAGGTCCGCCCCCGAAACGGCGTGTTGAGCCCGAGGCGCGGAACTTGATCGCGCAAATCCTGAAGCTCGCTCGTGGTCCAGTCCGCGATAAGCGCGGAGGCCTCGGCGAGCGCCGCGGGGTCGTAAAGGAGCCCGGCCCAGAATGCGGGAAGCGCGACGAGCTGGCTTAACGAGGAGCCGGCGTCAGCGCCGCGCATCTCGATAAATCGCTTGAGCCTCACATCGGGAAACAGCGTGGTGAGATGATCGGCCCAGTCGTCGAAGGTGGGCAGCTCGCCAGGCAGCCGCTCGAGCTTGCCCACCATAAAATCTTTGAACGAGGATCCCGCGACGTCGATATAGCGGCCGTTGCGGTAGACGAAATACATGGGAACGCCGAGCGCGTAGTCCACATAGCGCTCAAATCCCATGCCGGGCTCGAAGACGAAGGGAAGAATACCGGTGCGGTCAGGGTCGGTATCGCGCCATATTTCCGCGCGATATGATTTGAAGCCGTTGGGCTTGCCTTCGGTGAAGGGCGAGTTGGCAAAGAGCGCCGTGGCGACCGGCTGCAGTGCCAGCCCGACGCGCATCTTGGCGACCATGTCGGCCTCGTCGCCGAAGTCCAGATTGACCTGGACGGTCGAGGTGCGGAACATCATGTCGAGGCCGAGCAGGCCCTTCTTCGGCATGTAGCGCCGCATGATGCCGTAGCGCTCCTTGGGCATGATTGGCGTCTCGGCAAGCGTCCATTTCGGCGAGAAACCGAGGCCCAACAAGCCGATGCCGAGCTCGCCTCCCACCTCTTTCACCTCGACGAGATGCTGGCGCAGCTCCTCATAGGTCTCGTGCACCGTGGCCAGCGGTGCTCCGGACAGTTCGACCTGACCGCCGGGCTCAAGGCTGACGACGCCACCTTTGGCGCAATCGCTGCGGCGAAGCGCGATGATATGGCCGCGCTCGACCACGCCATCCCAACCGAAGCGGTCCTTGAGGCCCTCTAGCAACGCGCGGATGCCGCGGTCGCCTTCATAAGGGACCGGCGTATGGCCGCGGGTATAGGAGCCGAATTTCTCGTGCTCGGTGCCGATGCGCCAATCGGACATGGGCTTCGACCCCACCTCGAGATAGACGATGAGCTCGTCGCGCGACCCGATGGTCGGACCCTGGGGCCCAGCTACGCGCGTCGACATGGCTGAGAAGCTCCGCTCGGTTTCGGTGGTTCAGGGTCGATGCCGCAACGACCCGGCGCAATGGCGCTCTTTATGGCGCTGCGATCGCGAGCCTGGCAAGAGGCGCCCTGGGACCTGCTCCTCCTAGCACCATTGCCATGGCAGAGGCACGACGGCTGTTCAGCGCCAGTCCCCTAAGACGGCATTGACAAGGGCAAGGGCTGCGACCGCCGCCGTGTCGGCCCGCATCACCCGGGGACCGAGCGAGATCGGTATGACAAAGGGCTGGGCGAGGAGGAGCGCCCGCTCTTCTTGGTCGAAACCGCCCTCCGGTCCAATCAGCACGGCGAGCGGGCGAGGCTTCTCGGCGGCAAGCGCCGCCAAGGGCGAGGCCAAGGGCGCCGCCTCGTCGGCAAAGATCAGAAGCCGCGCCGGGTCCCATGCCGCCAGCATTTCGGAGAGCGTCTCGGGCGCGCTCACCTCCGGCACGCGCAACACCCCGCATTGCTCGGCGGCCTCGATCGCATTGGCCAGGAGCCGGTCGGCGTTGACGCGCTCGGCCACGGTGCGCCGCGTGATCACCGGCTTGAGTAGGCTTGCCCCCATCTCGGTCGCCTTCTGCGCCATATAGTCGAGGCGGGCGCGTTTCAGCGGCGCGAAGAGATAATGCAAATCCGGCCCTTCGCTTTGCGGCCGCGTCTGCTCGGCTAAGACGAGGGTCGCTTTCTTCTTCGTCATGGCGCCCATCGCCGCACGCCATTCGCCGTCCTCGCCATTGAACAGGAGGAAATGGTCGCCGGTCTTGCATCGCAGCACATTGATGAGATAGTGCGCCTGCCTCGGCTCAAGCTCGACCTCGGCCGCTGGCCGCAATCGGGACTTGACGAAGAGCCGCTGAAGCTTAGACGCCATGGTGCAAGACTCCTCATCCGGTTTTGAGCGGAAGGGCGGCGAGGTCGCAGACATGCCACTTACCATGGCCGAAGGCAAAGCTGGCGCTATCGCCGACGCGTCCCCACAGAACGTCGTCGACCGCTTCGCGCCAGCGGCGCTGCTGCCCTATTTGCACTTGGCCCGCGCCGACCGTCCGACCGGCTTCTGGCTGCTCGCCATGCCTTGCTTCTGGTCGGTGGCCTTGGCCTCCCGCAGCATTGGGGCCGACTACCCGGACCCCTGGCTGCTCTTGATGTTTGCCCTTGGTGCCCTGGTGATGCGAGGCGCGGGCTGCACCTACAACGACATCCTCGACCGCGACATCGATGCCCGCGTGCCGCGCACGCAAGGCCGGCCGCTGCCGAGCGGTCAGGTCACGGTGAAAACTGCCACCATCTTCATGCTGGTTCTCTCCCTGATCGGGCTCATGGTGCTGTTGTCGTTCAACGCCGCGACAATTTGGCTCGGGCTTGGCGTGCTTCCCATCGTGGCGCTCTATCCCTTGGTGAAGCGCTTCAGCCATTGGCCGCAAGCCGTGCTCGGGTTCGCCTTCAATTGGGGGGCGCTGATGGGCTATGCCGCCGTGATCGGGCGCCTCGAATGGGCGGCAGTCGTGCTCTATAGTGGGGCCATCGCCTGGACCGTCGGCTATGACACCATTTACGCTCATCAGGACCGCGACGACGACGCCCTGCTCGGGCTGAAATCGACCGCACTCAAATTCGGGCGCGCGACCAAGATTTGGCTCGCCGGGCTTTACGCTTTGGCTTGGCTCGGGATTGCGCTTGCCGGCATGCTTGCCGGAGCCGAGATCGTCTTCCTGCTCGGCATGGGTGCCGCCGGCGCCCATCTGTTTTGGCAAGTGGCCACGCTCAACATCGACGATCCTGCGAACTGCCTGAAGCGCTTCCGATCGAACCGCGATTTCGGCGCGATCATATTCGCGGCCATCCTGCTCGACATGTTTCTCGCTTCTGTCTTTTGAGGAGCGCATCCCCTAAAAGCATCGGGCCCCAGAGCTTTCGCCCTGAGGCCCGGATGACGCCTTGCTGTTAGCTTCCCTGGATTGCCTTGAGACGACCTTGATTGCCACGATCCTGCCACAGAAGCTTTCCGAACCGCTTAATGGACGTTGTTAATGTATGGTATCCGAGCCTTCCTTCCCGCATGGTTTAGAGAGTCTTTCCGAAGCCCATGACCGCGCCTAAACCCGCTAGTGCTCCCGCTCCCCGCTCGCTCCAGGCGGACTTTGTCCTGCTAAAGCAAGCGGCGCAGGACGCAGGACGCCTCGCCTTCAGCTATTTCCGCCAGGAGATTGAGGTGAAGCGCAAGGTCGACGGGTCCGAGGTCAGCGAGGCCGACCTTGCCGTCGATGCCGCGCTGAAACTCGCGTTAAGCGACCCCCGGCCGGCTTACGGCTGGCTCTCGGAGGAGAGCGAGGACAATCCCAGCCGACTCGAGCGACGCTTCGTGTGGATGGTCGATCCGATCGATGGAACGAATGCCTTCCTGCGCCATGTGCCGGAATGGACGATATCGGTGGCGCTGGTGGAAGACGGAGCGCCCGTGCTCGGCATCGTGTTCAACCCGGCGACGCAGGAGTTCTTTCATGCCGTCCGCGGTGAAGGGGCCTTCCTCAACGACGCGCCCATCACGGTGAGCGACCGGAGCACCCTTGAAGGCGCACGCATCATCGCGAGCGGGGGCCTGTTTAAGAAGCGCATCTGGAAGGAGCCTTGGCCCGGGGTGGAGTCGCGATGGGTCAACTCCGTGGCCTACCGGCTCGCGCTCGTGGCTTCGGGAAGCGCCGATGCCACCCTGTCGCTTTCTGCCAAGAGCGAGTGGGATCTCGCCGCCGGTGTGCTTCTCGTCGAGGAAGCCGGCGGGAAGGTCACCGACCATCACGGGCAGCCGCTCCGTTTCAACAGTCCGGTGCCGCGCTTTCCGGGCCTGGTCGCGGCGCCGCCGCGCCTGCACGCCAAGCTGATCGAGCGGACGAACCGCATAGACCTCTGAGGCAGGTTTCGGCAAAGTCGAGGCGCAAGGGACAAAGGAGCGGCAACAGCTCATGGCGAAGGATGGCGCAAAGAGCAGCGGGCGGCAGCTGCTCCATCTCGTGTTCGGCGGCGAGCTGACAGCGCTCGACCGGGTCGAGTTTGGAAATCTGAAGGCGCTCGATATCGTCGGCATCTTCCCGAACTACGCGCAAGCCTACGACGCCTGGCGGGACGCGGCTCAGCGCAGCGTCGATGACGCCCATATGCGCTATTTCATCGTGCATCTGCACCGGCTGCTCGAGCCGGATGCGGAAAGCGTCGATGCGGCCAAGGGTTAGGCTTCAGGCCGCCTTCGGTTTTTCGCCTTAAAGCTCGCTTGCCGGGCATGCTAAGAGGAGCGGGCCGGCCGCGGCCCTAGCAAGCCAAGACCGGCGGACATCGGGGAAACGATTGAAAGATCAACTGTTCAGCGACGCTAAACTCGTCACGCGCAGCGCCGACGAGCTCCAAGCCCATTACACCACGGGCGAGGTCGTCTTGCGCATCTGGCGTGAGCATTTGCGCCCCCGCCTCGGCCTGCTGGTGCTTGCCAGTATTGCCATGATCCTCACTGCAGCGACGACCGGGGCCATTCCCTTCCTCATCCGGACGACCGCCGACGACGTGTTCGTGGCGAAGAACCAGCAGATGATCTACTGGGTCACCGCCGGCATCGTGGTGGTGACGATCATCAAGGCAATTTCCGAATATGTGGCCGACGTCACCGTCGCCTATCTCGGCCACCGCTTCATCGCCGATCTCCGCATCGACATGTTCGCCAAGCTCGCCGCCGCCGATTTGAGCTTCATCCAAACGGTGCATTCGGGGCGGCTGCTCTCAGGCTTTCTGAACGACGCCAATCTCATGCGGCAGACGGCGAGCCGCTCGATCGTCACCTTGGGCGAGAACTATCTCAAGGTCATCATCCTCGTCGCCACCATGTTCTACATGGACGCGCGGTTCGCCGTGCTGATTTTGCTGTTCATGCCGTTCGCCTGGTTCCTGCTCGGCCGCCAGCGCCGCAAGATGCGTAAATCGACCACGAAGTCGCTGCAGGAGACGGGCGATCTCTCCGCGCTCATCACCCAGACCTTGCGCGGCATGCGGGTGGTGCGCGCTTACCGGCAGGAACACCGGGAAGAGGCACGGGCGGCTTACACCATCAACCGGACACTGGAATTCACCATGCGCGGCACGCGGGCGCGCGCGCTGTCGAGCCCCTCGGTCGAGCTCCTCACCGGCTTCGGCTTTGCGGCTGCCATCTACTTCGCCGGAACCAAGGGGATCAAAGGCGACCTCACGCTTGGGCAGTTCATGGGCTTCATGACTTCGGCACTCCTGCTTTACGGCCCGCTGAAAAGCGCGGCCACGCTGCAAACGAGTTTGCAGGAAGGGGTGGCGGCGGCGAGCCGCGTGTTCGGCATCGTCGACCGGCAGACCCGGCTCTTCGAGGCGGCCGACGCCAAGCCGCTCGCGCTCAAACGCGGGCAGATCGAGTTCGACAACATCTCTTTTTCCTACGACCCCAAGAGTGTGGTGCTTAAAGGCGTGAGCCTCATTGTGCCCTCGGGGCGCACCGTGGCGCTGGTCGGACCATCCGGCTCAGGGAAAAGCACCCTCGTCAATCTCACCTTGCGTTTCTTCGATCCGGATCACGGCAAGGTGGTCATTGACGGCCAGGACATCGCGCATGTGACGATTGCCAGCTTGCGCGACTCCATCGGCCTTGTGACGCAAGACCCGGTGCTGTTCGACGACACCATCCGCGCCAATATCGCCTATGGCACCAAACCCGATGTCGAGGCCGAGGTGATCGCAGCCGCCAAGGCCGCCGCCGCGCACGACTTCATCATGGGCCTGCCCAAAGGCTACGACACCCGCGTCGGCGAGGCCGGATCGTCGCTTTCGGGCGGCGAGCGCCAGCGCATCGCCATTGCGCGCGCCATCTACAAGGATGCGCCGATCTTGCTACTCGATGAGCCGACCAGCTCGCTGGACAGCGAGTCCGAGGCCAAGGTGCAGACAGCGCTGGAAGAGCTGATGCGCGGGCGCACCGTGCTGATGATTGCCCATCGCCTGTCCACGGTAAAGAAGGCCGACCTCATCTGCGTGCTGGACCAGGGCCGCATCGTCGAGATCGGCCGCCATGAGGAGCTCGTCGCCAAAGGCGGCCTCTATACCCGCCTGCACCGGACCCAGTTCGGCATCGCCGGAGGCTACCCCGAGGCTGAGCTGGAAGGCGCCAGCGCCGAGGACGCGAGCGTCGAGGATGCTAGCGCCGGCGCCGTCGCCGTGGCCGGCAAATAGGCAAGCCCCCGGAGAGCATGGCGAAGCGACTGCTCTCATCCCCGCCCGTAGTCGCTCTTGGCAGCACTTTGGCCGCGGGCTACATCCGTCTTGTCTATGCCACGAGCAAGGTGCGCTCCGAGCCCGCCGACACCGATGCCAAGCTCTTCGCCCAGCACCCGCAAATCTTCGCCCTGTGGCACGGGCAGTTCCTGATGCTGCCGAAGATCAAGCCGGACCGGCCGGCCGAGGTCGTCGCCATGGTCGCGCGGCACGGCGATGCCGAGCATATCGGGGCGGTACTCAAACGCTTCGGCATGACCCTGATCAGGGGTGCGGGCGCCGGTGCCCGTCGCCGGAACAGAGGTGGAGCTGCGGCGCTCAGGGAAGCGACGCGAGCACTTGCGCGCGGCACTACGGTGGCCATGACCGCCGACGTGCCGCCTGGCCCTGCGCGGCGAGCGGGAGACGGCATCGTCATGATCGCCAGGCTTTCCGGGCGCCCGATCGTGCCTTGCGCCATGGCGACGAGCCGGTTCATCGCACTCAAGACGTGGAGCGTCTTTACCATCAACCTCCCGTTCTCGACGCTTGGCATCGTGGTCGGCAATCCGATATGGGTCCCCGCTGGCACCGACGAGGCTGCGCTCGAGGCCTCCCGCCTCGCCGTCGAGCGGGGCTTGAACGAAGTCACCGGGCGCGCCTACGCCCTTGCTGGAGCCACCGACCCTTGGCTGACGTGACCCACATTAACGCCGCAAAGCCAAGCCGTTCGCTCGCGGCCTACCGCGCGCTCACCCGTCTCGCCGCCCCCTTGGCGCCGCTGATGCTCGCCTGGCGCACGCGTCGCGGCAAGGAGGAGCCTGACCGGCGACTGGAGCGCTATGGCCAAGCCAGCACGCCGCGCCCTGCCGGTTTCCTCGCCTGGTTCCATGCGGCGAGCATCGGCGAGACCAATGCCGTGCTGCCGGTGATCGACACCATCGCGGTGGAGGATCCGCACATCCGCTTGCTGCTTACCACCGGGACCGTCACCTCGGCCAAGCTCGCGCGGGCCAGGCTGCCGCAAGGGGCGGTGCATCAATATGTGCCCCTCGACCATCAGGCCTATGTGCAGGCGTTCCTCGACCATTGGTGCCCCGACCTAGCCGTGCTCGTCGAATCCGAGATCTGGCCGAACCTCGTGCTGGAGACGAAGGCGCGAGGCGTGCCTCTCGTGCTGATCAATGCACGCATGTCGTTCCGCTCCTTCCGCCGTTGGCGCGGGCAGCAGGGATTGAGCCGTCCCCTGTTTTCCGCCTTCAGCCTCGTGCTCGCCCAGAATGAGCGATTGGCGCAGCGCTTCGCCGCGCTCGGAGTCCCACAGGCGCTCGGCGTCGGCAATCTCAAGGCGGACGCGCCGCCGCCGCCGGCCGATCTGGCCGGGCACAAGCGGCTCGGCGCGGCGCTTTCCGGGCGCACGGCGTGGCTCGCCGCGAGCACCCATCCGGGTGAGGACGACATGGTGGCCATGGCGCATCTGGCGATGAAGAAGATGCGGCCCGACCTCCTCACCATCATCGTGCCGCGCCATCCCGAACGCGGTCCGCTCATCGCCAGACTGCTCGCTGGCGCCAACCTCACCGTGGCGCTCCGCTCGGCGGGAAAGCTGCCCGAGGCCAGCACCGACATCTACATCGCCGACACCATCGGTGAGCTTGGGCTGTTCTATAACCTCGTGCCGGTCGCCTTCATCGGCGGCTCGCTCGTGCCCCACGGCGGGCAGAACCCGGTGGAGGCCATCAAGCTCGGCGCGGCCGTGCTGACGGGCCCGCATTGGCGGAACTTCGCCGATGCCTATGATGAGCTGTTGCGGGCCGGCGGCTGCCGGCAGGTCGGAGATGCGGCAAGCCTCGCCGAGGCCGCACTTTCGCTCCTTGCCGACGCCCAAGCGCGAGCGGCAATGATGGCGCGGGCCGAGGGCGCCATTGCCCGCATGAGCGGCGCACTGCCGCGCACCATCGCGGAGCTTGATCGCTTCCTGCCGCCAAAGGTGACGTTGCAACATGCGTCCTAACACTCCCTTCTGGTGGTACCGCAAGCCTGGCGCGCTCGCTTCAGCGCTTCTCCCGCTCGGACATCTCTATGGGACGCTGGCGCGCGCCAAGGCCGCGCGGGTCGAGCCCTATCGCTCGCGCCTTCCCGTCATCTGTATCGGCAATCTCACGGCTGGCGGCGGCGGCAAGACGCCGACCGCGATCGCCGTCGCCCTGCTCCTGAAGAGCCTCAGCGAGCGTCCCGCGTTCCTCACCCGCGGCTATGGCGGCAAGAGCAAGGGGCCGGTCCTTGTCGGCACTGGCCAGACCGCAGCGGAGGTCGGCGACGAGCCGCTTTTGCTCGCGGCGCATGCGCCGACCGTGGTCTCGGTCGATCGGGCGGCAGGCGCCAAATTGATCGAGAGTTTGGATGCGAGTGTCGCAGACGCCAGCGTCATCGTCATGGATGACGGCTTCCAGAACCGTCAGCTCGTCAAGGATTTCAGCTTGATCGTGGCGGATAGCGGCGTTGGGATCGGCAATGGGCTCGTGATGCCGGCGGGGCCGCTGCGGGCGCCGCTCGAGAGCCAAATCCCCCGCGCCGACGCCCTGCTCCTGATCGGAGAGGGCGACAAGGCAGCGCCTCTCGTCACCGCCTTCGAGGCGCAAGGCAAACCCGTGCTCCGGGCGCGCATGGCGGCGCGGGGCGACACGCGCTGGCTCGGCGTGCTGCCGGTGATCGGCTTCGCCGGCATCGCCAATCCCAAGAAATTCTATTCATCGCTGTCGGCGCATGGTGCGAGGCTGATCGACACGATGTCCTTTGCCGACCATCATCGTTATACCCCGCGGCAAGCCGCTTTCTTAATGAAATGGGCGCGGGAGCAGAACGCGATGCTTGTCACCACCGAGAAGGATTGGGCGCGGCTCCCCGAAGACGACGGCACGGCCTTGGGGGAATTGAAACACCGCTCGCGGCCGCTCCTCATCGCCGTCGAGTTCGGTGACGCGGACAAGCCGAAAGAGTTGTTGGTCGCCGCGCTCAAAAGGCGCAGAGCGCAGGTTTAAGGGCGGATGCGGCGTGGGTCTCGCGGAAGCGCTTGAGCGACGCGGCCGCGTCCACATAAGCCTCCTGCAACTCGACGCTCCAATAGCGGAGTTCGTCGAGCGGGATGTTGCGGCCGGTGACGGCGCAGCGCACGAAGTCGCCGGGCGTCAGCACCTGCACCTCGCCATCGAGATATTTGAGCCTGGCTTCGCCCTTGAAGCCGAGGTTGCGTTCGAAGCGGTTCATCACGGCTAAGCGTCTCGCTTCATGCCAATTACATTGTCGTCACCATAGCGTCGGAGCCTGCCGGAGGCCAGTCCGCTTACAGCAATGTGCCCTGCTTTTCGCCGCCGCGGGCGCGCGCGCGTTTCGGGCTCGCTGCCGCTTTGCGTTCGTCGGCATTGGCCTCAGCCGGAACATGGCCGTCGGCGAACTCGATGTCGAGACGCTCGCCCGCGCAGACATCGGCGGCACGGCGAAGCATGCGACCCTCGGCATCGCGCACCAGCGCGAAGCCGCGCGCCAGCACGTTGTGATAGCCGAGCGAGGCGAGCAGCTGCGTCCGTGCATCGAGACGCTGCCTGGCCCGCCCGACCAGCGCCACGAGCGCGCGGCTCCCTGAGCGGTCGAGGCCGATCAGCCGGTCGCGGCCTCCCCGCGCAGCGCTTCTCACCAGATGCGGCCTGAGGCGGGCAGCCGAGCGCGCAAAAGCCACGCGGTGGGCGTGGGCATTGGCCTTCAGCGCCCGCCCGAGCCTAGCCGCCGACCCATCGAAGCGCTGACGCGGCAGCGCCAGAATATCGCACTTCCGCGGCAGCCCCCGGGCGACCGCAAGCAGCAGGCTCCGTTGCGCCTCCAACATGCGGTGCAAGCAGCTCGCAACGCGCAGACCGAAGCTCGTCACCTTGATGTGCAGGTCGGCGCGGACCGGCACGGCGCGCTCGGCGGCGGCGGTGGGCGTGGGCGCCCGCCAATCGGCGACGAGGTCGATGATGGTCCAGTCGGTCTCATGGCCCACGGCGGAGATCAGCGGGATGGTGCTCGCGGCCACGGCGCGCGCCACGATCTCCTCGTTGAAGCCCCACATATCTTCGAGGCTGCCGCCGCCGCGCGCCACGATGATGAGGTCGGGGCGCGGCACCGCGCCGCCGATGACGAGCGTGCTGAAGCCGCTAATGGCGGCTGCCACCTCGAGAGCGCAAGTCTCGCCCTGCACCCGGACCGGCCAGACCAGCACGTGGCAGGGGAAGCGATCCGCCAAGCGGTGCAGGATGTCGCGGATCACGGCGCCAGTGGGGGAGGTGACCACGCCCACAATGCGCGGCAGATAGGGCAGCGGGCGTTTGCGCACCTCGTCGAAAAGCCCTTCGGCCGCGAGCATGCGTTTCCGTTGCTCGAGCAACGCCATCAGCGCGCCGATGCCGGCGGGCTCGAGCTGCTCGATGACGATCTGGTATTTCGACTTGTCGGGATAAGTGGTGATGCGCCCGGTGGCGATCACCTCAAGGCCCTGCTCGGGCTTGAAGCGCAGTTTGGCGAAGCTCGACCGCCAGATCACCGCCTCGATGCAGGCCTTCTCGTCCTTCAATACGAAATAAGCGTGGCCCGAGGCGTGCTGGCCCTTGAAGCCGGAGATCTCGCCGCGGAGCCGCACCAGCCCATACGCCTCTTCCACCGTGCGCTTGAGCGCGAAGGCGAGTTCGGAGACGCTATATTCGACGAGGTTCGTCGGCGCCGGTAAATCTGCGACTGGATCGGCCATTCTAGAGACGTCGTTCCATTTTGCTGTGGCGGCTCCCATACTAAGCAGCCGGGACGCCGAGGCCCGAGCAATACAGGCCGGGCAAACGCCCAACAAGCGGGAGCATTAGCCCATTGAACGTGCTGTTGATAGGCTCTGGCGGACGCGAGCACGCGCTCGCCTGGAAGCTCAAGCAAAGTCCCCTGCTCGATAGGCTCTATTGCGCACCGGGGAACGCGGGGATCGAGGGCGTCGCCGAATGCATCGCGCTTAACATCGCCGATCATGGCGCCGTCACCCGCTTCTGCAAGGAGAAGCGCATCGGCCTCGTCGTCATCGGTCCGGAGGCGCCCCTGGTCGCAGGGCTCGCCGACGACCTCGAGTCGCAAGGCATCACAGTGTTCGGGCCCTCCAGAGAGGCGGCACGGCTCGAAGGCTCCAAGGGCTACACCAAGGATTTGTGCGCGAGGGCCGGCATTCCGACCGCCGCTTGCGCCCGCTTCGCCGATGCGGATATAGCAAATGCCTATGTGGCGAGGCAGCCGCTTCCCGTGGTGATCAAGGCCGATGGGCTCGCCGCCGGCAAGGGCGTGACCATCGCCCTGACGACAGCCGAAGCGCACGCCGCGATCGATGCCTTTTTCGGTGGCGCCTTCGGTGAGGCAGGAGCGGAGGTGGTGATCGAAGAGTTCTTGCAGGGCGAGGAGGCGAGTTTCTTCGCGCTGGTCGACGGGACGATCGCGCTGCCGCTGGCGACCGCGCAGGACCACAAGCGCGCCTTCGACGGCGACCAGGGACCGAACACCGGCGGCATGGGAGCCTATTCGCCGGCGCCGATCATGACGGACGCGCTTTGCCGCCGGACCATGACCGAGATCATCGAGCCCACGGTTCGTGCCATGCGGGAGCGCGGCGCGCCCTTCAAAGGCGTGCTCTATGCCGGGCTGATGATCGAGGACGGAACGCCGAAGTTGATCGAATATAATGTCCGCTTCGGCGACCCCGAGGCCCAAGTGCTGATGCTGCGCTTGAAGTCCGACCTCCTGCCCGCGCTGCTCGCCGTGGCAGAGGGCCGGCTCGGCGGCGTTGAGCTCGAATGGCATGACGAGGTTGCGCTCTGCGTGGTCATGGCGGCGAAGGGCTATCCCGGCGCTTACGCCAAGGGATCAGAGATCAAGGGGCTCGATGCCGCCGCCAGCGATCCCGACGTGCAAATCTTCCATGCCGGCACGAAGCGCGACGGTGGACGCGCGCTGGCCGATGGTGGCCGGGTGCTTGGCGTCACCGCTCGCGGGGAAACTATCGGCCAAGCGCGGCAGCGCGCCTATGCCGCGGTCGACAAGATCGACTGGGCGCAAGGCTTCTGCCGCCGCGACATCGGCTGGCGCGCGGTTGAGCGTGAGGGGACTGAAACGAGCTAACATTCCCATGCGAAAAATTGGTCACGGATTCAATTCGCGTCGCGCGTGACGACAAACCGGTAACGACGCAGTTTTTTTGCTCCATCCCGCAGAGCAAGCTCAAGCGTCAGGCGCGCCGGCTCGCTGTTCTTCGGCAAGAACAGCCAAGCGGCGGTGTGGATCTCGGAGTTTAGTGAAACAACTCCGTGCGGCACTTCGTGCGGTCCAATCACCACATCGAGAGGGATTGTCGTTGTCGGTTTGTCGATCGCAGGATCGGACCAGACTTGGAACTCGCCTTGTTGCGTGCTGACCGATTTGATCGGAGCCATGAGTCGCGCCGAGGCTGGCCGCACGCGGCGCAATGACACCCCTACCAAGCCGTAGGGCGTCCGATTGGTCACTGTCATGTTGACTTGGTACCAACCCTTCCGCAGCTCCTTAAAGCTCGCTGCAATGATCGGGTCCGCGGCTGCTCGACCTGCCCTGAACGCAAGCTTGATGGTCGCCGCGGCGATCACGAGGAATCCCGCCACAAGGCCGAGCTGGATTATGGAGTGCGAGTCATTCATTAGCCATTTTGCATGATCAAGAAGACCGTGCCCTTCACCATCCTTGACGGGGCGAGGCGTTGCAGCCACCGCTGGCCATGCTACGCTTCCTCCCACGCATGAAGGGCAGGTTGGAGATCCTTGTGACGCACGCATTGCCCAGTTCCAAGAGCGCAGCATCCGTCCTTGTCGAGGCTGCCGTGATCGCCCTCGCCCTTTGGCAGTTCAATTGGGTCGGGCCGGCCGGCGCGGCGCCGTCCTTTGCATCTGCCTTCGGCAGCCATGCTTCCATGCTAGAGCCCGTTCGCATCTATCGGCGCGGGCGTCCTCCCATTTACCCCTATGTCTACACGCGCCGTCCCGGCGGCTGGAGCACCTATTTCGGTTTCGTGCCCTATGAGAAGGGCGACTTCGAAATTCAGGCGCTGCAGAGGTTCTATCCGCAGACCAACTGGCCGCCCAGCATGCGCACCTGGACGCCTCAATCAGGATTCTAGCGCCGCCTCTCTTGGCGCGCGTGAGGCACTGACGCCTCAGAGCAGTCCATGTCCGACCTTGATCTCGCACTTTCGATTGCGCTTGGCATAGGGCTCGCCGCGGCCACCGGCTTCCGCGTGTTCCTGCCGATGCTCGTGATGAGCGCCGCGGCCTATGGCGGGCATCTGCAATTGGGCGACAGCTTCGCCTGGCTCGGGACGCCTTCCGCATTGACGTTGCTCAGCGTGGCGGCGCTCGCGGAAATCCTTGGCTATTACATTCCGGGCGTCGACAATCTGCTCGACGCCTTGGCTACGCCCGCCGCGTTTGTCGCCGGCACACTCGTAGCCGCGGCGGTCATCACCGACCTGCCGCCGCTGGTGAAATGGTCGACGGCAATCATCGCGGGCGGTGGCGTCGCCGGCCTCACGCAAAGCATCACCGCGGTGCTCAGGGCGAAATCCACCGTCTTGACGGGCGGGCTGGGCAATTCGGTGATCGCGACTGGAGAACTCGGCGGTGCGCTCATCGTCTCGCTGCTAGCCCTGGCGGCGCCGTTCGCCGCACTCCTGCTGGTCATCGTGCTGTTGTGGCTGGCGGTCCGCATGCTGCGGCAGATCGCGCGACGCGAGCCGCCGCCTGCCCGGTCGTCATGACCCGTCGATCTGCTTGCCGATGATGGCGATCGCCTGCTCGTAGACGCTGGCGGCGTTCCAACCCTGAATGGCGGTAAAGTTGGGCTGGCCCGGCTGATAGCCGGCGCCCCGGACCCAGCCATGACCCTTGAGGAAGTTGGCGGTGGAGGCGAGCGCATCCGCCTTGCTATTGAGGTTCACGCCGCCAGCGCCATCGCCGTCCGCGCCATAGAGCAGGATGTTCTTGGGCAGAAACTGCGTCTGGCCGACCTCGCCATGCATGGCGCCGCGTGAGGAGGCGCTAAGCACGCCGCGATCAACGAGCGTCAGAGCCGAATAAAGCTGGTCGGTAAAATATTCGGTCCGGCGGCAGTCATAGGCGAGCGTGGCGACCGCCGAAAGCGTGTTCTGATTGCCGGTGAAGCCGCCAAATCCGGTTTCCATCCCCCAGATGGCGAGCAGCGGTCCGGGCGGTACGCCATAGCGCTTCTCGATGGAGGCAAAGAGCGCGGCATTCGCGGCCTTCAACTGCCTGCCCTTGGCGACAATACCGGCAGCGCCACGCTTCGCCATGAAGGCATCGAGCGATAGTTTGAAACTCTTCTGGCCGCGGTCGGCCCTGATGGTCCCCGTCGAATAGGTCGTGGTCATCAAGGCGGAAATTGCTTGCGGCTTGACGCCCTTTGCCTGGGCTTCTTGGGCGAAGACCCTCTTCCAGTTTTCGAAGCCCGCGCCGGCATTGCCGCATGGGGCGGCTCCTGCCGAACCGGCCACTGTCACCAGCACCGCGGCGAACGCTACTACCCTGTACAATTGGTTGCCCCCCATCGAGGTCTACGCCTCACAGATACCGAGCCACGAGCAGCGCCGGAGCGCCGTCCCGTGGGCGTCCGCATGGTAGCGTGACCCGCGGGGCCGTTCTATCGTCGCGTTTCATTGCTCACTAGGCCGACGGACGGCCCGATCCGCAGCCGTCTTTCCGGCGCAAGCCGAGGTCCAGTCGGTTTGTTTCGCGCGTTCCGCGCCAAAGGACGGTCTAAATTTATCCCCGGCGCCAATTGCGCATCTATCCTTCCACCACCTCGTCCGCTGAAGGGTCGTTTCATGAGGCGTCGTGAAGCGGGACGAACACACTTCGTGTGAGGGCTTTCTGGTCCCCACACGAAGTGTGTGGCAGGCATTGGGTAATTCCTGGTGCCTCGCCGGTGCGGTGCCCTGCGGGTCTGGCCAGCAAGCCAGGCACTCGGGCGGCGCCGGGGCTCCGCCCGGGGACACTACGGTTCCCTGCTAGGAGCTGGCTGACGACCTGAGGCAGCGACAGCCTCATCCCGAAAAGTTGACAGACGTTTCAGACAAGATAATGCGTCAAAGACCTCTTGCGAAAGCGCGGCCCGGTAAGCCGAACAAACGCCGCTATGGCGCGCCGAAAGGTGCCCGCGCGACTTCAGACGCCAACCAAAATGGATTTGCGCTTTTCGGCGCGCCATTCCCTTCGTCGTGCCCGATGCGGGGAGGCCAGCAAAGCCCGGACGCTGAAATCCGTCGCGGGAAGGAGAGCGCACGCCATCCCCACATTTGTCATGCCCGCGCAGGCGGGCATCCAGTAACCACGGGAGGTGCGAATGAACGAAGGACAGTGGTTACTGGATCGCCCGGTCAAGCTGGGGGATGACAATGGGAGGGCGGGAGCAGCCCTGATGTCAGCGGCGGGCGGCGAAGAATTGCTTCAGCAGCGCCGCGGCGCGGGCCTCGCCGATGCCGCCATACACGTCAGGCGCATGATGGCAGGTTGGCTGGCCGAACAGCCGCGGCCCGTGCTCGACGGCACCGCCTTTTGCGTCGGCCGCGCTAAAATAGAGCCTGCGGATGCGGGCGAAGGAGATGGCCGCGGCGCACATGGCGCAAGGCTCGAGCGTCACATAGAGATCGCAATCGACAAGCCGCTCGCTGCTGAGCTTGGCGCAAGCCGCGCGGATCGCAAGCAGCTCGGCATGAGCGGTCGGATCGCGGGAGCCAAGCGTCCGGTTGCCGGCGCGCGCCAGCACCTCGCCTTCCGCGCTCACCACCACGGCGCCGACCGGGACCTCGCCGCGCGCGCCCGCGGCCTCAGCCTCAGCAAGGGCCAAATCCATGGGCCGCTTGCTTGGGCTCGTCACATCTGCAAGCTTCTGCCTCATCATGGCTGACAAAGTGGGGTCAAAGAAAAGGCAGGGTCAAGGGGGCAGGACCTCTGAACCGCGCGTGCAGACGTCCGCCGAGCCGATGCGGATCGCCAAGGCGATCGCCCATGCGGGGCTCTGCTCCCGCCGCGACGCCGAGACATGGATTGGTCAAGGCCGCGTCGCCGTCAATGGCAAGGTGCTCACCACCCCGGCCGTCGTCGTGGCGCCAGGGGACAAGGTCACGGTCGACGGCAAGCCCCTGCCCGCGACGGGACTGCCGCGGCTCTGGCGGTACAACAAGCCGAAGGGCCTGGTCACCAGCCACAAGGACCCGCAAGGGCGCAGTACCGTGTTCGAGGCGCTGCCGCCTGAGCTGCCGCGGGTGGTCTCGGTGGGGCGGCTCGACCTCAACACCGAAGGGCTGTTGCTGCTCACCACCGACGGCGCGCTCGCCCGGCATCTAGAGCTGCCAAGCACCGGCTGGCTCAGGCGCTATCGCGTGCGCGCCCATGGCAGGGTGAGGCAGGCCGACCTCGACCGCCTGACCAATGGCATCACCTTGGACGGGGTGCATTACGGCCCGATCGAGGCCACGATCGATCGCGAGCAAGGGTCCAATATGTGGCTGAACCTAGGGCTTCGCGAGGGCAAGAACCGCGAGGTCAAGCGGCTTGCCGAATCGCTTGGCCTCACCGTCAACCGGCTGATCCGTATCTCGTTCGGGCCTTTCTCGCTGGGGGATCTGGCGCCCGGCACGCTGAGCGAGGTGAAACCGCGCGTGCTGAGAGACCAGTTGGGCGCGAAGCTCGCCGACGAGTTGGGGCTCGGCAGTGAGGGCGAAAGGCGACGCGCCGCGCGCTCTCGATGAGTTTCGGTCGGCCATGCGCATCGTAGCCGGCAAATTCAGGGGCGCACGGATCGAGGCGCAGAAAGGGCTTGCCACGCGGCCGACATCGGACCGCGTGCGCCAGGCGCTGTTCAACGTGCTCGAGCATGGGTCCCCGCGCTTCGATTTCGAGGGCGCCCGCGTGCTCGACCTGTTCGCCGGCTCCGGCGCGCTTGGGCTCGAAGCGTTCTCGCGGGGCGCGCGATTTTGCCTGTTCGTCGAAGACTTGGCGGAGGCGCGGGGCGCCATCCGCCGCAATGTCGAGGCGCTGGAGCTGACCGGCATCACCAAGATCTGGCGCCGTGATGCGACCAAGCTCGGCCCGAGAGGAGCGATCCTCCCCTTCAATCTCATTTTCCTCGACCCGCCTTACGGCCGCGGGCTCGGGGACCAAGCGCTCGCCGCCGTGGTGGCAGGAGGCTGGTTCGCAGACGACGCCGTCGTGGTGCTGGAAGAGCGCGCCGATGCAGCGTTCACTTTGCCCGCACCCTTCCAGGAGATCGACACCCGATCCTATGGCGACACCAAGATCGTCATGGCCCGGACGACCATGGAGAAGGGCTCGCCTGGTCCCCTGTAGCTCGCAACCTGGAGATGTGGTTGAATGGCGCAAGGGCTCCTCGGGGTAAGTGCCATGTCGCTGGTCAGGGTTGTGGGCCTTATGTCGCTGCTGGTCGCGGCGGCCGCGTCGTTCGGGTCGCCCGCCGAAGCCTTCAAATCGGGGGGCTGGGAAGGTGGTGCCAACAGCGACGAATCCGGCAAGTTCCGCGACTGCACCATGACGGCAGATTACCAAAATGGCATCACGCTCGCTTTCATCATCAGCCGCGACTTCGGGTGGGGGATTGTCCTCGTCAACGACAAATGGAAGCTGGACGTCGGCAGCGCCCAGCCGGTGACCCTTGCCGTCGATTCTCGCGAGCCGATCCCCTCCACCGCCAAGGTGGTCGACGTCCATGGCATCCTGGTACCGCTCGAGAATGAGGGACCCGTGGTAAACGCCATGCGCGATGGCCGGCGGCTCGCCGTGGTCACCCCATCGGGCAAGGTCAACTTCAGGCTTACGGGCACGCGGACCGCCATCGCCGCGCTCGCGGGCTGTGTCAGCGATAATTTGGAGGGCGAGAAGGCCGCCGGCGGCACGTCTGCCTTCGCCGCGCTCGAGGCCAAGCCACCGACAGAAAACCAAGACAACCCGAACAAGTTGTTTACCGCAAGCGAAGCGGTAGTGTTCGCCTCAAACCTGCTCGCCTCCGCCGGCATCACCAATTATCAGCTGATCGACCCGGCCAAGAACCCGATGCCGAATTTCGACGTGGTGTGGACCTATGCGAACGGGATCGTCGGCGCCATCGCCGGTTACAAGGACATGGGCGCGGTCGATCTCGACGAGGCCGCGACGGTGGTAATGGCGGACGATTCCAAGAATTGCAAAGGCGACTTCGCCTCCGGCAAGAAGCGAAGCGAGCCGGTGAGCGTGCGGCGCCTGTTCACCGCCTGCCGCACCGACGGAAAATCGATCGAGATCCACTACACCCTGGTGAAGACCGAGAGCGGGCACCTGATCCAGATCGCGCATCTCAAGCTCGGCGATGCCTCGGGCGACATCGCCAATGCCGACAGCGCCTTCCTGCGGACGGCCGTGTTGCAGAACTTCAAGTAAATTATCCCCGTCATCATCATCCCGGTTAAACCTGAGCAGGTTTCCTGGATGCCGGCTCAACCCGGATGACGCAGCAGAGCGACACCGGGCGCCGCTTTATTGGGATCGGATCAACGCCGCTGGAATAGCTTCTCGATATCGGCGAGCTTGAGCTCGATATAGGTCGGGCGGCCGTGGTTGCACTGGCCCGAGAAGGGGGTTCCTTCCATGTCGCGGAGAAGCGCGTTCATCTCGGCCGCGTTGAGGCGGCGCCCCGCACGAACGCTGCCATGGCAGGCTATGGTCGAAAGCACGTGATCGAGCCGCTCCGAGACCACGAGGCCCCCCTCCCCTTCGGCAAGTTCATCGGCGAGGTCGCGCAACAGTCCCTTGATGTTGCCCTGGCCGAGCAACGCCGGAACTTCACGCACGATGACCGCGGCAGTGCCAAAGGGCTCGACCACAAGGCCGAGCCGCTCGAGGTCTTGGGCCGCGGCGCTAAGCCGCTCGGCGCTTTCGGCGTCGAGTTCGACCACCTCGGGGATCAGCAAGATCTGCCGCGACAGGCCACCATTGGCGAAGGCCTTTTTCAGGCGCTCATAGACGAGCCGCTCATGCGCCGCGTGCTGATCGACGATGACGAGCGCGTCTTCCGTCTCGGCGATGATGAAAGTGTCATGCAGCTGCGCCCGCGCCGCGCCCAAGGGATAGTCGATGGCCGCGCTATCGTCGGTATCGCCGGCATAATTATCGGCGCTCGGGCTTCCGACGTTCGCCAAGGGGGCTTGGGCGCCTTCGGCAAAGCCAAAAGCCCGCGGGGACGGCCCGCTCCAATGAGGGGGTCTCGGTTCCAAACCTTGCCCCGGCATGGCGCCATTGCCCGGCCGCGCGATACGGGCAAGCGCCTCCTCGGACAGGGACGCCGTGGCGCGGTGCCCGGCCTGCCCAAGCGCCTCCCTCAAGCCGGCGATGAGAAGAGAGCGCACCGCTTGCGCGTCGCGGAATCTGAGCTCGGTCTTGGCCGGGTGCACGTTCACATCGACTTCGTCGGGCGGCACCGTCAAGAACAAAGCGAGCATCGGGTGGCGGCCATTCGGCACGAGGTCGCTATAGGCCGCGCGTACTGCTCCCGCCAGCAGCTTGTCGCGTACGGGGCGCCCATTGACGACGAGATAATGCTGCAGACTGTTCGGCCGATGCAGCGTGGGCAGGCCGGCGAAGCCTTCCACAACGATACCCCCTCGCGCGGCGCGCACCGGCAGCGCGTCGGCCACGAAGTCTTCGCCCATGATGCGCCCAAGGCGTGCGAGCCCATGGTCGAGCAGCCCCGGCGCGCAAGGCTCAAGCCGCAAGGTGGTGCGCTCGCCGATGGTCAGACTGAAAGCGATCTCCGCCTGGGCGACGGCGAGCCGCTTCACTACATCGGCGATCGCCATGGTTTCCGCGCGCTCGGATTTCATGAATTTGAGCCTTGCCGGCGTGGCATAGAACAGATCACGCACCTCGACGCGGGTGCCGGCTCCAATGGCTGCCGGCTTGAGCTCGGTTTTGCGCCCGCCCTCAACCGAGACCTCGTAAGCCGCGTCGGCGCCGCGGGCGCGGCTTTGCATTGAAAGCCTTGCGACTGCGCCGATGGAGGGCAGCGCCTCGCCGCGGAAGCCGAGGGTGAGGATCTCAGAGAGATTGTCGCCTGGAAGCTTCGAGGTGGCGTGGCGCTCCACGGCAAGCGCAAGGTCGCGTCTGTCCATGCCGCAACCGTCGTCGGTGACGCGGATCAGGCCAAGACCGCCGCCGGTCGCGACCACATCGATGCGGCGGGCACCTGCATCAATGGCGTTCTCGATCAGTTCCTTGACGACGCTCGCGGGTCGCTCGACGACCTCACCCGCGGCGATGCGATTGATGAGATTCGGCGGTAGTTGGCGTATGGCCATCGCGTTCCTCAGGCCTTTCACCGCTCAAATATCGGCGCGTGATGAGCTTACCCGATTCTACCGCAGGTTGGTCGAAGGGATCGACGCCCAAAAGGGCCCCTGCGAGAATCGTCTCGATCATGAAGTGCATCATCAGAGCACCAAGGGCGCGCTCGTCAAGCGTTTCAACGTCGATGGTGCGGACCGGCCGGTGGGCGGCGATCAGCGCCTCGGGGATGGCCAGCTGCTGCGCTGCCACCAGATCGCCGGCGGTGTGCCCGGCCAGAAAATCGGCATGGGCGAGATGCGCAAGCTGCGGCGCTACGCGCGGACCGGTGCCGGCGCAAGCCTCGCGGATCACGGTGATGAGGTGCTGCGGCGCGCCGTCGAGATAGAGCTGGAGCTGGCTGTGCTGATCGACGGGCCCGAGCGCCGCGACGGGGGTCGTCCCTTCGCCCGCTTTGCCGAGGCTCTCGCCCCAGAGCTGCACATACCAGGCGGCGAAGCGCGACAAGCGATCGCTATAGGGGAGCATCACGCTTGCCCGGATGCCTCGCTCCTTAGCGAGGCCGACCGCCACGGCGGCACCGAGAGCCGGCGCGAAGTCCTTGGGCTCGCCTGCTTCGAGCAGCGCCGCGACCACGGTGCGGGCGCCCTCCCGCAAACCCTCGACGTCGAGCCCGCGGGCCAGCGCCGGCAGAAGCCCGACATTGGTCAGGCCGGCAAAACGGCCGCCAATATCGGGATCGTGGGGCAGCGTCGGAATCGACAAGGCTTGGCAGAGATCGCGCAAGCCGTTGGTCTTGTCCGTCGCTGCCGGCTCGGTCAGGCCGAGGAAAAGCTCAGGGATGCGGCCGCCGAGCCCTGCTTCGCGCACGGCCTCGATGGCGGCGATGGTCTGCACCAAGGTCTCCGGTGTGTTGCCGGATTTGGAGATGACGACAAAGCGCGTCGTCGCGAGATCGAGCCCGGCAAGGGCGCGTTGCAGCGTCCTCGCATCGAGATTGTCGTAGAAGCGGGTGCGTGGGCGCTCCCGCCCGCCATTGCCGTCATAGCCGGGAATGCCCCAGCCGCCGAGTTGGGCCAGCGCCTGGCCGCCAAGGCTCGAGCCGCCGGTACCGAAAAAGACCAGCGTCCTTGCGTCCCTGGTGAGCGCGGCGAGCGCGTTGCGGGCCGGGGCGATGTCGTCCCGCCATTCCGGCACGCGCAGCAAGGGCAGGGTGCCCGCCGCATAAGCCTCGCGCAAGGCGTCGTGACGCGGGCGGAGCCGCTCGAGATAAAGCTCGAGCGAGGTTTGCGGCAAGCCCGCAGCACCGATGCTTGCTTCGAGGCAGCCCTCGATCGACTGCGACAATGGCATGGTCGATCTCTCCCCTCACCCGGATCAGGCGTTCAGCGGCAGGCTCGGCTCACTTCAGCCGGGCGCCGCCCTCAGTCCGGCGTCAACCGGCTTGCCGACAATGGTGGTGATCAGGCGATCGGCCTCGATAAGTCGCTTCGTCACGCGCTTGATATCGTCGAGGCTCACCTTCTCGATCAGCGCGTTCCGCTTGTCGACGTAATCGATGCCGAGATCCTCGATCTGGATCCACAAGAGCTGGTTGGCGATGCTGCTCGAGGACTCAAAGCGCAGCGCGTAGGCGCCGGTGAGATAACTCTTGGCATCGGCGAGTTCCTCGGCGCTCGGCCCCTCCTCGGCAAGGCGCTTCAACTCGCTCTCGATCACTTGCAACGATTGTCCGACCGCCTCGTTCTGCGTCGCCACATTGCCGACGAACACGGCGCCGTGCTGATAAGGGAAGAGGTTGGAATGGACCGAATAAGCGAGCCCGCGCTTTTCGCGGACCTCCTCCATCAGCCGCGAGGAAAAACCGCCGCCGCCAATGATATAATTGAGGATGTAAGTTCCCATGAAGTCCTCGTCTTTGCGCGAAAAGGCCCGATGGCCGAACTGCGCCACCGATTGCGGCACATCCATCTCGATGATCTCGCGCATCGGCCCGAGCGGTGGGGTGGCATCGGCGATGGGCGCGAGCGAAGCGTGCTGCGGCAGGGCGCCGAACACATGGTCGAGGGTGCGGCCGAGGGTCTCCGCGTCGATGTCGCCCACCACGGTGATGACCAACTGGTCGCGGGCGAAGACCTGCCGGACATAGTCCTTGAGGTCCGCAGGCGCGATAGCGGCGATCGACGCCATGGTGCCCTTGATCGGGCGCCCATACGGATGGTCTTGGAAAGCGATGCGGTCCCAGGCGAGCGAGGCCACTGATTCAGGATCGTGCTCGTCGAATTTCAGCCCGGCAATGATCTGGGCCTGCACGCGCTCGACCGCATCCGGATCGAAGCGGGGCGACGTCAGCGCCAGGCGCAAGAGATCGAAAGCCTCATCTTGGTTGGCCGTGAGCATCTGCACATTGCCGAGCATTACGTCGCGGCTCGCGTCGAAGTCGATGCGCATGGCAAGCGACTGCAAGCGCTCCTGAAAAGCGATGGAGTCGAGTTCACCCGCGCCTTCGTCCATCATGCCGGAGACAAAATAAGCGAGGCCGTCCTTGCCCTTGGGGTCCTGGGCGGCGCCGCCGCGGAAGGCAAAGCGTATGGCGATCAAGGGGTTGGCGTGGCTCTCGACGAGCCAGGCCTCGATGCCGCCCGGGCTCGTGACGTGCGTTATGTTCATGGCACCGGCCGGTGCTGCGGCAAGCGCCGCGATGAGGGAAACCACCGCGCCAAGCCGAAAACCGCTCCGGCGGCGCGCCGCAGAAAGTCCGTTCGGGGCATCGCTGTTAAGACCTGCCGGGGCTTGGTGCATGGGCCGGCAGCTCGCCGCTGGGGCTGGATTTCATTGGCGCCGGCAACAGCACCCCCGTGACCGAATTCTTCTCGACGAGATATTTCCGCGCGGCGTCGCGGATGCCGCTGGTGGTCACCTGCTTCAGCCGCTCGGGCCACGCCTCGACGTCCTCGACGGTCATGCCGGTGGCGAGCCGCCAGCCATAGTGGCGCGCCATGCGCGACTGGCTGTCAGCCGTATAGACGAACTCGGCGAGATAGGCGCTGCGGGCTCGGTCGAGCTCTTCCTGGGTGACGCCGTTCTCACGCAGTTCGGCGATGACGCCGTCGATGGCCCGCTCCAGCTCCGGCGCCGAAACCGTGTTGGCGCCGATCGCATAGAAGGCAAGCCTGCCGGCGTCGAGGCCGGAGTCCGAATACCAGCCGCCGACGCTCGCCGCCTTCTTCTGCTCGATCACGAGGCGCTTATAAAGTCTGCTGATCGACCCGATCGCCGCCACGCGCATCATGAGGTCAAGCGCCTCGGCTTCGCCCGGCGCGGCGGAGGCGTAGCTCGGCGCGAGATAATAGCGTTGCACCGTCATGCGGCCGGCGCGCGGGTCCTCAAGCTCTACTCTGACCGGAACGTGGTGCTCGGGCTCCTGCGGCCGCGACCGGCCGTTCAGCGCGGCGTTGGGCGGAAGCTTGGCGTAGGTCTCCTCGGCGAGCCGCTTTACCTCTTCGGGCTCGACGTCGCCGGCCACGACGAGAAGCGCGTTGTTCGGCGCGTAGAAGCGCTTGTAGAAGCCAAGCGCATCATCGCGGTCAAGCGCGCTCACCTCCTGCTCCCAGCCAATGATGGGAATGCCATAGGGATGATCGGTATAGAGCGCCGCCATCATCTGCTCTTGCAGGATGCTCGATGGATCGTTGTCGACGCGGGAGCGGCGCTCCTCGAGGATCACCTTCCGCTCGGTCGCCACGTCCTCCTCGGAGAGGCGCAGATTGGCCATGCGATCGGCCTCCATGGCCATAACCATGGGCAGCCGATCCTTTGCCACGCGCTGGAAATAAGCGGTGACGTCGTGGTTGGTGAAGGCGTTGTCCTCTCCGCCATGCTTCGCCACGATCTTGGAAAATTGGCCGGGCGGGATCGCGTCGGTGCCCTTGAACATCAGATGTTCGAGGAAATGCGCGATGCCCGAGGACCCCCGCGGCTCGTCGGCGCCGCCCACTTTGTACCAGACCATATGGGTTACCACCGGCGCGCGGTGGTCGGGGATGACCAGCACCTGCAAGCCGTTGGCGAGCTTGAATTCGGTAATGCGCGGGGCAGCGCGAGCGCCGCCCAAGGCCAAGGCAACAGCCATGGAGGCCAGGCCGAGGCCCGCGAAGATCAGGCTCGCCTTAAGATCGGGCGCGCCCACAAGCTGATCGAACATCGACATCACCATGGAATGTGACCGGAGGTGAGAACCCAAGGGCTCAAGCCCATCAAACCTTGAGCGAAGCGGTTAGGCGGACCGGACTGCCCCACATTTCACGCCTGGCCCCCGCTTTTTCAAGCTAATTCGCAAGCGTGCCGGGCTGGCGCGGGTGCTTCTCGTCAATAACTGGCGTTGTTGCCGGAGGGGTTCGACATGCCCTTGTAGCTGTCAGGCGCCGCCGGGTGGAAGGGGTCGTCCGTCGCCGTGGGTGCGTTCAGACTCTGATCGACTGGTTTCACCGGCGTTGCTGCCGCCTGTTCGCGCGCGCGATCCTGCGCCGTCTTGTCCGACGGATCGGGTTCGGGAACGCTGACGGCGTTTTCCTCGTCGGTCGCCGTATTCTTGCCCAACAGCTTATCGAGCAGCTTGGGCTTGCCCGCATAAGGATTGTCGGGCTCCAACGCTGCCGCTTTCTTCTGCTCCGCGGCTGCTTTTGCCGCGGCAACCTGCTTGCGGGAAAGGTCCGTGTCGGTCGGCCAATCGACGGGAACGACGGCCGCGGCGCCGGGCGGAGGCAGGCGGTGAGTATCGGGCGGAACGAGCAAAGGCGCCCGCTCGGTCATCCGCACCTCTTCCTTGCTGCGGCTGCCGGAGAGCCCGGCATAGTCGAACAGCTTGCCCTGGAACTCAATACCGCCGCAGCCACCGAGCGCGAGCACTGCACCACAGGCGGCGAGAAGCCCAAGGCCCCTGCCGAGCAGCCTAGAGTTAATGGTTACGGAGTGCCCCAAAGACTCCCTCGAAATTCCGGTTAGTCCGGACTTTCTTCACATCTTAGAAGGGTTTGAGACCTTTTTGTGTCCCCTAAAAAGAGACTCATAAAGAAGTCCGATAACCCCCGCTACGATTGCCGTGTCGGCGATGTTGAACACATACCACTCAAAGCCGAAGGCGTGGAGGGAGAAAAAATCGGCGACGGCGCCGTAAACCATCCGATCAACGGCGTTGCCGACGGCGCCGCCGATGATGAGCCCGATGCCCGCCGCGGCAAGCGGCGAGGTGGTCCGCGCCAGCCAAAAGACGAGGGCGATGGCCGCCGCGACGGCGAAGAGAATCAGGCCCCAGCGGCCGAGTTCGGTGCGTTGAGCCAAGAGCCCATAGCTCACGCCTTGGTTCCAGACGAGCACGAGATCGAAGAAGGGGGCGAGCGCTACGGTGCCCTTGGCGCCGATGTCATAGACATAGAGCATCCAGGCTTTGTGGGCTTGGTCGGCCAAGAGCACAAGGGCGGCAATCCCGAGCCCAAGCGGCGACAATGGTCCCCATAAATTTCGCATGGAGCGCTCTATCCTTGAGCCAGCTGGCGGGCGTCGAATTGCCGGACGGCCTCCGCGTCGCGAGGGCTGAGCTCCGGAAATTCTGGATCGGCGCCCACATCCTCCAGGATCTTCCAGGAGCGGGCGCATCTCCTGCCTTGGGCAGCCGCAAAAACCACAGCCACGCCCGGGACCTCATCGAGGCGGAAGGCCCCTTCGGGGCCAGCACCATCTGCCAAACTCACGCCGCTGGTAATGGCGATCTCGGCGAGATCGATGCCTTGGAGCGCTGCGCGGAGATCCCGATCGGCAATGTAGACTTTCGGCGCCGCTTCGAGGCTCGAGCCGATGCGTCGCTCCTTCCGCTCGATCTCGAGCGCGCCGGTCACCACGCGGCGGACCGCTCGCACATTGCGCCACTTCTCAGCCAGCGCCTCGTCGCGCCACGCGGCGGGGATCGCTGGAAATTGGCGAAGGTGCACGGACCCCTTGTCGTCCGGGAAGCGATTGAGCCAGGCCTCCTCCATGGTGAAGCAGAGCATGGGGGCTAGCCAGGCGGTTAGCGCGGAGAACGCCGCATCGAGCACCGTCAGCGCGGCGCGGCGCGTCATGCTCCCGTAGGGGTCGCAATAGAGCGCGTCTTTACGGATATCGAAATAGAAGGCCGAGAGATCGTTGACACAGAAATTGAACAGCGCATGAAAGTTGCGCTTGAAATCGAAGGCGTCGTAGCCCGCGCGGACGCTCACGTCGAGTTCGGCGAGGCGGGAGAGCATATAGCGCTCAAGCTCCGGCATCTCTCTGTAGGGCACCGCCTGGCCCGGCTCGAAATGGGCAAGGTTGCCAAGCAGGAAGCGGAGCGTGTTCCTGAGCTTGCGATAAGATTCCACATTGGCTTTGACGATCTCCGGCCCGATGCGGAGGTCGTCGGCGTAGTCGGAGCTCATCGCCCACAGCCGCAGGATCTCGGCGCCGGATTGCTTAATCACGTCCTGGGGCGCGACCACATTGCCGAAGGACTTCGACATTTTGCGCCCCGACTCGTCATTGACGAAGCCATGGGTGAGCACGGCATCGTAGGGCGCGCGGCCGCGCGTGCCGCAAGCCTCAAGCAGCGAGGACTGGAACCAGCCGCGATGCTGATCTGAGCCTTCAAGATACAGCGAGGCCGGCCATTTGAGGTCCGCGCGCTCTTCAAGCACGAAGGCATGGGTGCAGCCAGAGTCGAACCAGACGTCGAGAATGTCGTCGATCTTCTCCCAATCTTCCGGATCATCGACGAGACCGCCGAGAAAGCGCTCGCGCGCGCCAGGCTCGAACCAAGCATCGGCGCCTTCTTTGGCGAAGGCGTCGCGCACTCTCTCAATGAGCGCTCCCGACCAGGAATAGTCCTTGCTCGGCACGACATCGTCAAACCTGTCAGAGCTCGGATTGATATTGCGGAACACGGTGATGGGTACGCCCCAGGCGCGCTGGCGCGAGATCACCCAGTCGGGCTTCGTCTCGATCATGCCGCGGATGCGGTTCTCGCCTTGCGGCGGCACCCACCGCGTCTCGCTGATGGCGGCAAGCGCGCGCTTGCGCAATGTGTCGGTGGGAGCGTCCTCCAGAATCGCGCTGTCCATGGCGATGAACCATTGCGGCGTGTTGCGGAAGATCACCGGCTTCTTCGACCGCCAGGAATGCGGGTAGTCGTGCTTGTGGCGGGAGCGGGCGATCAGCGCGTTGGCCTTGATCAGCGCCTCGATCACCGCGTCGTTGGCATCGCCGAATTTGCCCTTGTCGTCGATGACGCGCTTGCCTTCGAAGCCGGGGGCGTCCTTGGTGAAGAAGCCGTCGGCATCGACAGTGAAGGGGATTTTCGTATCTATCTCCCGATGCATCAGTTCCCCCTGATGCTGCTCCCAAATCTGGAAGTCGTCGGTGCCGTGACCGGGTGCGGTGTGCACAAACCCCGTGCCGGTATCTTCGGTGACATGCTCGCCGGCAAGCAGTGGGACCGGGAAGTCGTAACCACTGGCGCGAAGAGGATGAGAGGCGGCGATAGCTTCAAGAGAAGACCACGGCACGTGGCCGAAGCGTCTCCAAGCAGCCACTCGCGCGGCCTCGAAGACCACCTCGGCGAGCTTGTCGGCAAGGATCAGCCTGTCGCCTACCCTCGCCCAATTTTCATCGTGGGCATGGGTGACCTCGTATACGCCGTAGTCGATGTGCTTCGAAAACGCGATCGCACGGTTGCCGGGGACGGTCCACGGCGTCGTCGTCCAGATCACAAAGGATGCATTTTGGATTTCCTCCGGTAGCAGGAACTCATCGTCGTCCGGACCGATATCGATTTGGGGGCCCGAGTAGCTAGCTACAGGAAACTTCACATAGATCGCAGGACTGGTGATCTCCTCATATTCGATCTCGGCTTCGGCGAGTGCGGTCTTCTCCACCACCGACCACATCACGGGCTTGGAGCCGCGATAAAGCAATCCGTTCATTGCGAACTTCATCAGCTCGGCGGCGATGGTCGCCTCGGCGTCGAAGCTCATGGTGGTGTAGGGGTGATGCCAGTCGCCTTCGACGCCTAGGCGCTTGAACTCCTCACGCTGCGCGTTCAGCCAGTGCTCGGCATAGGCGCGGCATTCGCGGCGGAAGGCGATCATCGCCGCCGGATCGGCGAGGTCGGGTTTCGATTTCCCCTTCGCGCGATAGTTCTCCTCCTCAATCTTCCATTCGATGGGGAGGCCGTGGCAGTCCCAGCCCGGCACGTAATTGGCGTCATTGCCCATCATGCCTTGCGAGCGGGTAATCACGTCTTTGAGGATCTTGTTCAGCGCGTGCCCGATATGCAGATGGCCGTTGGCGTAAGGCGGCCCGTCATGCAGGACGAACTTCGTCCGCCCCATCGCCTCCTCGCGGAGCCGGTCATAGAGGCGAAGCCGCTCCCAGCGCTTGAGCAGCTCGGGCTCCCGCTCCGGCAGTCCTGCCTTCATGGGGAAGTCGGTCTTGGGGAGAAATAGCGTCTCGCTCCAATCGCGTCCGGTCTGGACCGTCTTTGGTGCGGGCCTGGCTGGCTTCGCCCCCTTGGTCTTCTGCTTGGTTTTCACCGTTTTCTTGGCAGGGGTCGCCTTTGGCTTGCTTGCGGGCTTCACCATCTTTTTCTTGGTGGCGGCCTTCGCTGCCTTGGCTTTTCCGGCGCGCTTCAGCGACTTCGATGGCGCCTTCAACTTGGCCACGGGTTTCGTCGCACGCGCTTGGCTGGCGCGCGAAGCCGTTTTCTTGCTCTTGCTTTTCGCCATGATCTTTGCTTCCCGCCCATCGGCTTGCCCGCGCGATGCACGCGGGTTCTAGCAACGCCGCCTGCTACAATCCAGTGGCGCCGGCGAGTGCGCGGCCCAAGGGGAACTGGCGCATGGGATCGTCGGCGTCGAGCTTGGCGAGGACGGCGCGGGCTTGCTCGCAATCTTCTTGCATCTGGGCGGCAAGTGCCTCCGGACTGGTGAACATAGCGTCGCCTCGGAGTCGCGCGATGAACTCCACCTCGATGTCCTCCCCATAAAGGTCGCCCGCGAAATCGAGGAGATACGCTTCGAGCACCGGCTGGCCTTCGCCGAAAGTGGGGCGCGCGCCGACATAGCCGGCGGCGTGATGGCGGCGCCCGCCGTGCTCGACCCGCACCGCGTAGATGCCATGGCCGACGTCCTG
>Ga0315293_10000357_pt1 | contig 41630 bp, 28 predicted proteins | sample YL17G13_20_MG_FD_203071 | JGI IMG/M metagenome (GOLD analysis project Ga0315293, IMG submission 203071) | Sediment microbial communities from Yellowstone Lake, YNP, Wyoming, USA - YL17G13_20 | ecosystem: Environmental > Aquatic > Freshwater > Lake > Sediment | place: USA: Wyoming | collected... | reverse complement strand
GGTATAGCCATATTTCCACCCTTTGCCGCTGGTATCTTCCTCATAGCCCTGCGCCAGCATTCGCCTTTCCCATTGCCGGGCTGCCGGCTCGCAAGTGAATTGCTGCATTACTCTGAAGTCGAGAGGGTTGCTATGTTCCCTCTTTCTTCTTTCCGGCTCATCCGTAAGTCCGGCATACCTCATACACACTCAACCTTCGTAGCATTCTTTCCTGTCATAAATTCTCGCCCGCTTTGTGGCATGCCGATGTCAGGAACCTTCACCGCCTGTTCATATTTTTGCTTCGCATACACTATACACTTTGCCTTCTCAATCGACCGCGAACAAGTATTCTTTTCAGACGCGCCATAACACGTTCTTGTTTGCGAAGCGTACACTGCCAAATCGTAATAACGTGCCAACCTTCTTTTCTCAGTAATCGCAGAATCTTCACATCATGTTGTTTGTTTCCTAAAATTTTTCGCTTCCAAAACGCTCTGTTGGTTGTCGGCAATTTGGCTCTTTTGCAATTCGTATGGTTATGCCAAAAACATCCATGAACAAAAATAATGGTCTTTGCCGGAAATATGGCGAAATCAGGTTGGCCAGTGATAGATTTTACGTTGCGACTGTGTTTTATTTTTAATTTGCGCAAAAGACGAGCAACGGTATGTTCAGGCGAAGTATTGCGTCCCTTAATGCGGGCCATAATTTCGCTTCGTTTGGCCTTTGTATAAACATCTGCCATGCTGTCTCGGACTAAATAGCGAGATCAAAAGGAAGATCGCTTATATCACGGAGGCGACGCCCTCTGATTAAAGTATCTATCTGTTCGATGTGGTCGTTGCTTTTTGTTTCTCTAATGGCCTCACGGAGTTCGTGTAGAGCCACATGATACATGCAGTCGAGGTCGCCTGTTCCTAGAGCAAGTGAGGCAAGGCGTCCCGGGAGTGGTTCAAATGTGACGGCCACAATGTGAGGTGCGTTGCCTTTTCGGTTTCGTATGAGATTCAAAGCTTCCGTCCTAGTATTCTGAGCGCGGTCGCTTCTAATTGTCCACTTACACGAAATACTTGCATGTAAAATACGTGGAAAATCCGGCACGTTCTCTTTCCTCAAGGGAGAACAAGAAACTATGTGTTTTCCTGAGTCCAAAAGCTTTTCCTTTTTATTAATATTTTCATCAGTCTCGGATTCTCTAGAAATAGTTATGTCCGGAGTAATTAAATAATCTCCCCCCAAAGCTGTTTTCAAATCCGGATTTTCATTTAATATTTTTTGAATCTGGCTCAGATGTGCGTATTGATCAAAAACAGTTATGCCGCAGGCGCTTTGAGATGTAGAGCAGCACCATTTTCCCGGTCTTAAGTGGAGTAATTTCTGAAAAGCTATATCTATAAAACCCTTCGTTATTTCTGCGAACTTCTGTCCAATGGTCTGAGGCGTGACATTTTTATCAGATATTTTTGCACACAACTTGGACACCATCTTTAAGCTGACATCTACGCTATATTCATTATCTGTGTCTGCGATATTCAAGACCTTCGTTCCATGGCGAAATCCACAGATTGTATCACAAAGTTTTGCGTGATATTCTTTTCTCAGTTTTTCGATTGTTCCCATATCGTACCTTTTTATTTAATCTATCCGCATGCAGTTACATGTACAAAACGACGTTCATATTTGCTACGAAACCGTCTAATTTCTCGAATGGAAGCCAGTCCGATCTCATACGATAATGGCGGAGGTACCGCATTCCCAATTTGAATCCCAACTTCGATCCTGTTGCCTTTGAATTGAAATTCATCACTAAATCCTTGAAGTCTTGCTGCTTCCCTATGCGTAATCGGGCGATTCTCTACAGGATGAAGATATCGACCTTTCTCAGGTTTGTAGAACTCTGTCCTTATTGTCACTGAAGGTTTATTCCACCATAGACGGCCAAACAAATCTGTTCCACCCTGAGTCTTTTTTTTCCAACATTCAGGCATTAACTTGACAGGCAAATTCCATCGGTTGCCGCCCGGCGGAATGCATTTGTACCGCCTGAGTGATTTCTCGGTTGGATTCCTACCGATGTGCCAGTTGATTTCATCTGGTGTGCCCGGAAGGTCTCCTATAGCATCCCTGACGGTGCGCCAAGGCGGCAAGTTTCTTGACTCAAAATTTGATGGAGAATCCGGGTTTCGGTAAGTCGGTTCTGGAAATGTTGGTTGGCCTATTTTGCTGGCTATTATGAATACTCTTTTTCTAACTTGAGGAGCCCCATAGTCGGCAGCATTTAAAACGCGGCCTTCAATTTCGTAACCTAGTTTTCGAGCTTCCTTGCATATTTCTTCATACTCTGCCGATTTTAATAGGGGAGGCACATTCTCCATAACAAAGATAAGTGGCTGAGCATCTCTTACTGCTCGAAGAAAATGTCTCCATAACTGTCGACGTGGATCATTTGGGACACGTTCACCCAAGTTGCTGAACCCTTGGCATGGGGGGCCACCCACAAGAAGGTCGCACGTTGGGAACGTTTCTATTTCTTGTATGGCACATTGAATAATTCGTGGACTTATATTCGCTTTGAAGGTCTCGCAACAAGACGAATCCCATTCGACAGCAAGCAAATTTTCAAATCCTGCTTTTTGCAAACCAACGGACATTCCACCGCAACCAGCAAAAAGGTCTATAACAGTATGTTTTCTGTGATCTATATCCGGCCAGTAGTCTGGGATATGAGCACCTTCCCTTAAATTTTTGCTCTCGAAGGGGTATATTCGATAGGTGTATGTGCTCAACCGTTCGATTGCAACCACATCTCCAGCTCGTATCTCATGTTTCTCAAAAAATTTGCGAACCCATTTCCGGTTTCTAAAGAAATTGCGAGGTTTTCCATTATCTCCGTCGATTCCGATATCTGTTTTGAAAGTTTCCGTTAGCCCTTCCACAATTAATGTCATTTCTTTCCCAATACCCTTTTCTTTGCTTGATTGACCATAGCATTTGTCCGGGAAAAAATCGTGATGGCTGCTTATGTAGATATGTTTATTCTTATCTTTAAGATTGGCTTCTGTGATGGCAATCAACCGTTTTCTGTCGCTTACATCGCCGCTCATTCGCGATTCCCTTCACCTAATTACTTCTCCGTTGATTATATGCACCCAAAGCCAAATCAACGCTAATTTGATACTACCACCCCCACACCCCCAAAACAAGCCCCGATATTTTTGATAAATCTGCTTGCCTCGGCGTGGCTCTTCCTTTCAACATTCATAAACCCTTCTCGTCTTCCCGAACGTATAATTATAAGAACCGCTAATGTGTTACACCCGCAATTTTAATTTTTATTGTGCAGGTGATGAGGATATAATCCGATGCTTTACGCCGACTTGCGTCCGTCAGTAGTAATTCTCACCGCGGAGCGCGCTGAGAACGCAGAGAAGTTAAACGGTTGCCCTCAGGAATCTTAAAAAGATTCCGAGGACTAAGTCCCCTGAGAAATCTCTTTGAGATTTCCAGGACAAAAGTCTCGGGAATCCTTCGGATTCCACGAGGCCGGAAATTCTTTGAATTTCACGGGGCGGTTGCGCGGCTCGTATCGGTTGCGTCAGACGTTAATCGTCGATTCATACGCAACCGCAGGACGATAGACGAAACGAGCAGCGAAACCGAACGACTAAAGACGCAACCCGCCGTCTTTGATGGCTTTGACGAGTTGCGGTAAGAAAAGCGGTCTCGTCGGTAAAAAAGAAGTGGAAGACCCAATGTTCGAAATCGTGGAAAAACAGACACTCGGGCCAAATGTAACCCGATATGAAATCAAGGCGCCGCGAATCGCCAAGGCCCGCCAATGCGGCCAATTTGTCATCGTCCGGGCACTTCCGCACTCTGAACGCATACCCCTTACCATAGCAGACGTCAATACACAAACCGGAACCATCACGCTCATCGTCCAGACCGTCGGCAAAAGCACGCTGGAAATGACCACACTTAAAAAAGGCGGCTCCTTCGCCGACGTCGCCGGGCCATTAGGCCAACCCAGCCACATCGCCAAATACGGAACCGTCGTCGTCATAGGCGGCGGCCTCGGCACAGCCGTCGTATATCCCCAGGCAGTCGCACTTCGCAACGCAGGAAATAAAATAATCAGCATCATAGGCGCCAGAACAAAAGACCTTATCATTTTAGAAGAACTCCTCGGCTCAGTCAGCGACCGTCTCATTATCACAACCGACGACGGCTCATCGGGTAAAAAAGGCCTCGTAACCGACGCACTGCGGGAGCTTGTCGAAAATCCGCAGACAAAAGTCGATGCTGTTTACTGCGCGGGGCCGGTGATTATGATGAAGGCCGTCTCGGAACTGACTCGGCCTTTGAATATCCCCACAATCGTCAGCTTGAATCCGGTTATGGTTGACGGGACCGGTATGTGCGGCGGATGTCGCGTTACTATCGACGGCCAGCGCAAGTTCGCCTGCGTTGACGGCCCTGAATTCGACGGCCACAAAGTTGACTTCGACCAACTGATGGACCGCCTCAAAACCTACAAAGGCCACGAAGACAAGAAATACGAAGAGCATAAATGTAAACTTTCCAAATATGCTTCGCCTAAGAAAGGCACCGCGTGAGTAAAGAACCTGCCAAGCTGACTGCTAAAGAGCGACTGGCCATACCGCGTCAGCAGATGCGCCAGCGTGAGGGCCTCGAGCGCAATAAAGATTTCAGGGAAGTCAACCTCGGCCTTGCCGAGCAGGTCGCCATCCGCGAGGCACAGCGCTGCCTACAGTGCAAAAACGCCAAATGCGTCCCCGGCTGCCCTGTTGGTATCGATATACCCGGCTTTGTCAAACTCGTCGCCGAAGGCGATTTCCTTGCCGCCGCAGAACTCGTCCGAAAAGACAACGACCTGCCGGCTGTAACGGGCCGGGTCTGTCCACAGGAAATCCAGTGCGAAGCGACCTGCGTCCGCTGCAAGAGCGATGCCCCCGTCGCTATCGGCTGGCTCGAACGATTCGTCGCAGACTACCAAATGCAGCACCAGACGAACCCCAAAACTCCTCTCGTCAAAAAAACCGGCAAAAAAGTCGCCTGCATCGGCTCAGGGCCTGCCGGCATTACCTGCGCAGGGCAATTAGCCCGGCTCGGCTACGACGTAACCATTTTCGAGGCATTCCACAAGCCCGGCGGCGTTCTTGTTTACGGCATCCCGGAATTCCGTATGCCAAAGCATATCGTCGATGCCGAAATCCAGAACCTCAAGGCCCTCGGCGTTACTATCGAAACCAACGTCATCGTCGGCAGAACCGTAACAATTCCGCAGCTTATGAACGAGGAAGGTTTCAAGGCAGTATTCATTTCCGTAGGGGCGGGACTACCTGAGTTTATGAACGTCCCCGGCGAAAACCTCAAAGGCGTCTATTCCGCCAACGAATACCTCACCCGCACCAACCTTATGGAGGCCTACAGTCCCGACGCCGACACACCAATCATCCGCGGCAAACGCGTCTGCGTCATCGGCGGCGGCAACACCGCTATGGACGCCGTCCGAACCAGCAAACGCCTCGGCGCCGAAGAAAGCATAATCGTCTATCGCCGCAGCCGGCAGGAGATGCCCGCTCGCGCCGAAGAAGTCCACCACGCCGAAGAGGAAGACATAAAATTCGAGATGCTCACGGCACCGGTCGAGGTGCTGGGTGATAAAGCCGGCTGGGTGCGGGGGCTTAAATGTATAAGGATGCAATTAGGCGAACCCGACCAGTCAGGCAGGCGCCGGCCCATCCCAATCCCCGGCTCCGAGCTCACCATCGACTGCGACCTCGTTATTGTCGCAATCGGCACGGGCGCTAATCCGCTGCTGACCAAAACCACCCCCGGCTTGAAACTCAACAAGCGGGACTACATTGAAACTGACGATAATCTTATGACCACTATCCCCGGCGTCTTCGCCGGCGGCGACATCGTCCGTGGCTCTGCCACCGTCATCCTTGCTATGGGCGACGGAAAAAAAGCCGCCCAATCCATCCACAACTACCTGTCCCGATGATAAATCGGCAATCGACAATCGCAAATGCAATACGTGCCTGACCAAATACCACATTCTTGTTAATCGTTATCTTATGACAGTTCAATTTAGCCGGATACCGGATGTCCTCGACAAGCAGCGCAAAATTCAGCCCCCCAGCACCAATCGGCATTGGGGGGCTGATGATATTCTTTGTTATGCCCAGCCCTTGCGGGGCTGACTCTTCTCTGCGCAGCGCTTCGCAGAGCACGAGTTACGAGGGCTTCGCTTCCTTGTCGGCATTTTTGCTGGGACTCGGTTTGTTTGGCTCCGCTTTGCCTGCCCCTGGTGCATTCGCATCCGCCTTCTTGCCCGCCTCCGGCTTGGCCGCAGTTACGCGGGTCGCAGTTGTCTCCCTGTCGCCGCGTTCGGTCTTGAAGACGCCCTTTATGTTGTCGCCCTCAACCGTCCCCTCGAAATCCGATATCATTTCCCTGCCGCCGAAATTGCTCGTGCGTGTGAACGTCAGTTTGCCGCCATCGAACTTCAAGTACGAAATCGTGTTCTCGCCCCTTTGGCCAACCCATTTTCCCGCCAGTGTTCCGTCAGCGTTTTTGGTAATGGTGAGCTTCTCGACGACCTCTCTGGCCGGCGTATTGACGCTCATCTGCCACTGGCCCACAATCGCATCCGCCCCGCTCTTTGCTTCTCCCTGCAAAGTCCCCTCGAACGTGGATTCACCAAACTGCCCCTGCCCTTTGCCCGTCAGTTTCGTGCCCGCGACAGTGCCTTCGTAAGTCGTCTTCATATCCTGACCGCCGAAGTTCATTGTCTGCACAAACTTCGCCGTGCCCTTCTCAAATGTAATATCTGATAGTGTGCTCTCGCCACGCTGTGACGACCACGTTCCCGCGTACTTACCCTCAGCGTTCTTTGTAATCGTCATCGTCGCCGTTGACGTCCTGGCTTGCATCTGGCTCTTGAACTCCCACTCGCCAACAACACCCTCTGCTGCAATTACAACGGGCGCCAGCATAACACACGCCAGCACCACACCTGCCACAACCGCTTTCTTGTTCATAATTCACTTCTCCTCAAAAAAACGCTAATAAGAATTTCAGCAACCAATCAATAAAGATTAACTGAAAGTATGACGTATAACCACCTATTTTTATTGCCTTGTCCTGAGCTTATTTATACTGAGCTTGTTGAATGTGTCGATGGGCTTATCCTTTCTTTTAGCCGCCGGCATTGCCGGTGGTTTTCTCATTTGGCGGTGTCGGGACTTCTTACAGATTGATATTATAAACATCCTGGCCGGGGTAAAATTTTAGTGGTGGACGAAATGGGGCGTCGAACGTATATTTGGATAGGACTGACGGTAAAAAGCAGAAGTTGACATGCAGATAGGATTAAAGGGACAAGGGGTGAAGCGGCAAATCAGAATGATTCTTAGCTTTTTGTTGGTGGTTGCCTTTGCAGATGGTGCGCTGGGCGCCGAGCAGGAGCCGAACAGGTTGCTGATAGTGAAGGACTATCTGGAGTATGCGGAGGCGCACAATGCGGGGATTAAGAGCAGCTACCAGCAATGGCAGGCGGCGGTGGAAGAGGTTCCGCAGGCCAAGGCGCTGCCCGACCCGCAGGTTTCATACGACTACTGGACGAAGCAATCGGACTCGCAAATGAAGCAAACGCTTGGCGTAATGCAGATGTTCCCGTGGTTCGGCAAAATTGACGCGAGAACGGATGCGGCGATAAAGAGCGCCGAGGCGGCGCAACAAAGGTACCAGGCGGCACGATTATCGTTATTCAAGGAGGTTAAGGAGGGATTTTACGAATTCGTGTTTCTGGCAAGGGCGACTGATATAGCGATAGAGAATCTGGAGTTGTTCAAGCACTTTGAGGAGGTTGCACGAACGAAGCATTTGACGATGGAGGCGGGTCATCCGGACGTGATTCGTGCGCAGGTGGAGATAGCGAAGATGGAGGACGTTTTGCGGGGATTGAAACAGTTGCGGGAGCCGACGGTGAGCCGGCTCAGGACGGCGTTGACCCTGCCTGCTGAAACGAATCTGCCGTGGCCGAGGGCCGAGGAATTCAACGTGGCAGAAATTGACAATGAGCAATTAGTGAATTTGCTGAGACAGAAGAATCCGGAGCTGGCAAGCTTGACTTATGAGCAAATGGCTGCGAAAAGCAGAATTGCGCTTGCGGAGAAAAACTTTTATCCCGATATCGGGGTCGGCGTGATGTGGGAAAATATGGACAGCCCCGGTGGCAGAGACGGCGTCGCTATGGTATTTCAGATGAACCTGCCTTTGTGGCGGGATAGCTACAGGGCAGGGGTCAGACAGGCGCAGGCGCAAAAGGCGAGCATCGAGCAGCAGAAGGTTGATACGGAAAATGTCCTTTTGACAAAGGCGGCACAGGCACATTATGAATACAGAGATAGCATTAGAAAGATACGATTGTATCGCGACATGCTGATACCGAAGGGTAAAGAGCTGCTGCAGGCATCGGAGACGGCATACAGGGGCGGGACAATAGATTTTTTGAGCTTGATTGATGCGCAGCGGATGCTATTAGATTACCACTTGTCATACGAACGGGCGACGGCGGATAACCGGCAGAAATTAGCCGAATTAGAGATGTTGGTGGGGACGGAGCTGGATTCGAGATAAAAAAGGCAAGCCGAGGCCGTTGGACACCAGGGAACAAGTTTGCAACATCTCGGATTAGCGAGAGTTATGGCTAAATGCGGATTTCATTGAACGGAATTACTACGGGGTTAGTATAATATAAAAACTGAGCAGGAACGAGGAAACAATTTTTGAAAGGAAATCAGTAATGAACGCAAAGGCAGGATATTTGCTGATAGCAATTTTGGTGATAGCGGCGTTAGTTATATTTGGGGGTGGCGTGCAGAAAGCATCCGGCGGCGAATCCGCCGAGCGTCCGGTTGGCAAGGGCGTGAAAATACCGGTTATTCTTGATACCGACATCTGTGACGACATCGACGACACATGGGCGGTGGCATTTTTGCTTCAGTCGCCTGAGTTTGACGTCAAGTTGATTACAACCGCGGTCGGCGACACCAACGCCAAGACAAAAGTTCTGGCAAAGATACTTCAGACGGCCGGCAGGACCGATATTCCCATCGGAACGGGGATAGTCGGCAATTTGAAGAAAGGGCACAGGCAGGACGAATGGGTCAAAGATTATGATTTATCGAAATACCCCGGCAAGATTTATTCCGACGGCGTGCAGGCGATGATAGATACGATTATGAAAAGCCCTGAGCAGATAACGCTTATCGCGGTAGGCCCGCTGCCAAACGTCGCGGCGGCCCTCGAGCGTGAGCCGAAAATCGCCCAAAAGGCCAGGTTCGTGGGGATGCACGGCAGCGTCCGCAGGGGTTACGGAGGCAGCCCAAAGCCGCAGCCGGAATATAACGTCGCTGAATTTCTCAAAGCGTCGCAGACGGTTTTTACGGCCGACTGGATTGATATGACAATCACGCCGCTGGATACCTGCAGCTTAGTGATACTCAAGGGTGAGAAATACAAGAAGGTGCTGGATAGCAACAACCCCGCCGCAAAAATAGTGATTGATAATTACCGCGTGTGGTTAAAAAGCGGCAAGAAGATGAACGAGGCGGATATCAACACGAGAAGCTCGACGCTGTTTGATACCGTGGCGGTTTATCTTGCGATTAAAACAGACCTGCTTGAGATGGAAAATCTCGGCATTCGCGTAACTAACGATGGAATGACGGCAATTGACGAAAACGCCAGGAAAGTCAACTGCGCGACGAAGTGGAAAGACCTCGGCGCCTTTGAGGATTTTCTTGTCGAACGGCTGACACTTCCTATCGGGTCGGCAGGTGCGATTAAACAGGAATAACAAATGTTTTTTTGAAAGGGCAGCAAAATGAAGACCAGAAATTTAGTAATGATGTTAATAGTCACTTGTTTGGTGGCATTGGTAGTTTTGGGTGGGTGTAAGAAGAAGGAGCAGCCGCCTGCGGCACCTAAAACGATGTCAATGGAGGATATGCAGAAGCAGGCAGCTTCGACGACAAAGGAGGCACAAAAAGCGGCGGCTGGAATAGAGCAGACGATGTGTCCCGTGATGGACGGCAACAAAATCGACAAAAACGTTTTCGTCGAGTACAAAGGCAAGAAGGTTTATTTCTGCTGCACGGACTGCAAGGCGAAGTTTGAGGCAGGCCCGGAAAAATACATTGCCAATCTGCCGCAGTTCGCAAAGTAAAAGCGGTATTGCCGCAAAAGGGAGTTGAACAATGAAAGTGAAGGCACTTACCGTCAGTGTGATTATTCTGGCGGCGTGTATCGGCGTTTTTGTAGTAGGCCGGCATTTTACTGCTCCGCAGGGGACGGCTGCTTCAAAAACGGCAAAAGATTTATATTATTGCCCGATGCATCCGAACTTCACATCCGACAAACCAGGCGAATGCGCGATTTGCGGTATGTCACTTGTGAAGAGAGTTACTGCCTCTGGGGCCGAACAGAAAACGGAGTCGGTCAAATCGAAGAAAATACTGTTCTATCGCAACCCGATGAATCCGGAGGTTACTTCGCCTGTGCCGATGAAAGACCAGATGGGTATGGATTATGTGCCGGTATATGAAGAAGCAACGGCCCAGGCCCCTACCGCGGCAGTTTACATAAGCCCGGAAAAACAGCAGTTAATCGGGGTAAAGAAAGAAAAGGTGCAGAAGCGAAAACTGTCGGGGCAAATCCTGACGGTCGGCAGGGTAGCATACGACCCCGCGTTATTCACCGCACAGCAGGAGTACCTGCAGGCGTTCAAAAGCTCCCGGACAATAGGCACCGGCGATTCCAGTTATATAGGGGAACAGTCCAAAGCCCTCATTAGAGATATGAAACAAAAACTGTTGGCTATGGGAATGAGCGAGTCAGAAATAAACGAGCTGGAAAAACGCGGCAAGCCGCAGCAGAATCTTTACCTGCCGGGCAGCGAGGACAAGAACGTCTGGGTGTATTTAACCATTTACGAATACGAGGCGGGGCTGGTAAAAACGGGGACGCCCGTTGAGGTTCGGGCGATTGCCTACCCGGGTGAGCTTTTTGAGGGTCAGGTCATCTCTGTAACTCCCATTCTGGAAGCTGCGACGCGGACGCTGAAGGTCAGGGCATTGGTTGACAATCCTGCCAACAAGCTCAAACTCGAGATGTTCGTTAACGTCGCGGTTAAGTACGACCTCGGCGAGAAGCTTGCTGTGCAGGAAGAAGCGGTGATGCACGCGGGAACGCGGGACATTGTTTTTGTCGCCGATGCGAACGGACACTTTGAGTCGAGGGCCGTGGTGCTGGGTGCAAAGGCACAGGGCTATTATGAGGTGTTGCGGGGTCTTGCGGAAAACGAAGACGTCGTTACTTCGGGCAACTTCCTGATAGATTCGGAATCAAAACTGAATGCCGTCCTGAATCAGGCGGCAGAACCAAACCAATAAAGCGGTGGTTCACCGATGGTTCGCAGGATAATAGAGATTTGCGCAAGGAATAAGTTTGTCGTCATATTCTTTGTAATGGCGGCGATTGTCGGCGCTTTTTACTGCATCAGGAATATGCCGCTGGATGCCATCCCTGACCTGTCCGATACGCAGGTAATAATATATTCGCAGTGGGATAGAAGCCCCGACATTATTGAGCAGCAGGTTACGTATCCTATTGTAACGGCGATGTTGGGTGCGCCGAATGTCAAGGCGATTCGGGGTTTTTCGGATTTCGGGTTCTCATACGTTTACATAATCTTCAAGGACGGCACCGACATTTACTGGGCGAGAAGCCGGACGGTCGAATACCTCAGCAAGATTACCGCCAAACTGCCGCAGGGCGTCCAAATGGAAATCGGGCCTGATGCCACCGGCGTCGGGTGGGTTTATCAATATGCGCTGGTCGATAAGTCGGGCAACAATAGTCTCGCCGATTTGCGAAGTTTTCAGGACTGGTCACTGCGATACTGGCTGCAAAGCGTGCCGGGCGTTGCGGAAGTTGCTTCGGTCGGCGGGTTTCAAAAGCAGTATCAGGTCAACGTCAATCCCAATGCGCTGCTTTCCTACAATATCCCTTTGACGAAAGTTGTCGAGGCCGTAAGGCAAAGCAACAACGACGTAGGCGCCCGGCTTATAGAGATGTCGGGCACGGAGTATATGATTCGCGCCAAGGGATATATCAAGTCGCCGGCGGATTTGGAGAACACCGTCATCGGCACGGATGACCGCGGGACGCCCGTTCTGGTAAAGAACGTTGCGGACGTTGTGCTTGGGCCGGATATAAGGCGGGGGATAGCGGACCTGGACGGCGAAGGGGACACGGTCGGCGGCATTATCGTTATGAGGCAGGGCGAAAATGCGCTTAATTTGATAAACCGCGTCAAGGCCAAAATCGAAGAGATTAAGCCGTCGCTGCCGAAAGGCGTCGAGCTGGTTACCACATACGACCGGTCGGAGCTTATCAAACAGGCCATCGACACGCTAAAACACCAGCTTATCGAGGAGATGATTGTTGTCAGCCTGGTGATATTCCTGTTTTTGTGGCATTTCCCATCGGCAATCATACCGATAGTTACGATACCAATCGCCGTCCTGCTGTCATTTATCCCGATGTATGGTATCCGGCTGACTTCAAACATTATGTCCCTGTCGGGTATCGCCATATCAATAGGAGTGCTTGTTGATGGCGCAATAGTGGAAGTGGAGAACGCGTATAAGAAACTGCAACTGTGGGAGGCGGGCGGACGCAAAGGTGATTTTCATATCATCCGGCTTAATGCCCTAAAAGAAGTGGGGCCATCGGTATTCTTCTCCCTGCTGGTGATAGCGGTTGCGTTTTTGCCGATATTCACGCTTGTTGACCAGGAAGGCCGGCTCTTCAAGCCATTGGCATACAGCAAGAACTTTGCAATGGCAATCGCCGCGATTCTGGCGATAACGCTTGACCCGGCCATTCGGATGCTTTTTACGCGGATGGATTATCATCACTTCAAACCCAAATGGCTGTCGTGGTTATACAACACCGTTACCGTGGGTAAATACTATCCTGAAGAGCAGCATCCGGTCAGCAAGGTATTGTTTGCGTTCTATGAGCCGGCGTGCAAATTCGTTCTTGAGCACCGCAAGTTCACTATCATTTGCGCCGTTGTACTGATGGTCGTAACGGTGCCCGTGTATTTCCAGCTTGGTTCGGAATTTATGCCGCCGTTGAATGAGGGGACCATTCTTTATATGCCGACGACGCTGCCGGGCATATCCGTCACGGAAGCGGCAAAATTATTGCAGATACAGGACAAGATTTTAATGTCGTTTCCTGAGGTCGAGCGTGTATTCGGCAAGGCGGGACGCGCCAACACTTCAACTGACCCGGCCCCATTCTCGATGATGGAAACGACGGTTACTCTCAAAGATAAAAAGTATTGGCGGCCTGGATTGACCTGGGAAAAGCTGATTGAGGAAATGAACGCCAAAATGCAGATACCGGGCGTTACCAATGCCTGGACGATGCCGATAAAGGCGAGAATCGATATGCTCACGACGGGCGTGCGGACGCCGGTGGGCATTAAAATATACGGCGCGGACCTCGGCGAGATTGAAAAAATCGGGACAAAGCTCGAACAAATCATCAAGCCACTGGCAGGAACGCGCAGCGTATATGCCGAGCGGGTATCGGGCGGCTATTTTGTGGATTTCAATCTAAAGCGTGAGCAACTGGCACGATATGGATTGAGCATACAGGACGCCGAAGAGATTATAATGAGCGCTATCGGCGGGGAGAACATCACCACGGCAATACAGGGGACCGAGCGTTACAGTGTAAATGTGCGATATGCCCGTGACTATCGCGACGACTTAGAGAAACTGCAGCGGGTGCTTGTTCCGACGATGATGGGTGCGCAGATACCGTTAGGCGAGCTTGCCGACATCAGCATATCGCTGGGGCCTGCGATGATACGCGACGAGAACGGGATGCTGGCCGGCTACGTTTACGTTGATATTGCGGGCATTGACATCGGCAGCTACGTCGCGCAGGCGAAAAAGGCGGTGGCCGGACAACTGCAACTGCCCGCTGGCTACGCCCTGCAGTGGAGCGGCCAGTTTGAGAATATGCTGCGGGTGAGGGAACGGCTAAAAGTTGTGGTGCCGCTGACGCTTCTAATCATATTCATACTGCTTTACATAAACACAAAGAGCATCGTCAAGACCGGCATTGTGATGTTAGCGGTGCCGTTCTCGCTGATTGGGGCGATATGGTTCCTGTATATTCTCGGCTACAACGTCTCGATAGCAGTGTGGGTCGGTATGATAGCCCTGATGGGGCTTGATGCCGAGACAGGCGTCTTTATGCTGCTGTTCCTGGACTTGTCTTTCAATGATATGATGTCGCAAGGCAGAATGAAGACCTTTGCGGATTTGAAAGAGGCGATTATTCACGGCGCGGTCAAGCGCATTCGACCGAAGATGATGACGGTTATGGCTATGTTTATGGGCCTTATCCCGATTATGTGGTCGATGGGCACAGGCGCCGATATGATGAAACGCATAGCCGCACCGATGATTGGCGGCATTATTACCAGCTTCATACTCGAATTGCTCGTCTATCCGCCTTTATACGCAATGTGGAAGCAGCGAGAACTTCGCAAGATAGAACCAACCGCAATTTAAGATTTGGCGAAGGCGGAATCCCAATCTTTCCAGACAGGTTCAAGGCCCTGTGATTTTAACATAGCGGCGATTTGGGCAGGGGTTCGTTTGTCATCGATTTCAAATTGCTCGACAGAGCCGGTAGAGCCGGAGTAGCCGCCGGGGTTTGTTTTGCTTCCTGCGCTCATTCGGGTTATGCCTAATTTTACAAGATGGTCGCGCAGGTGAGCCGGTTCGCGGGTTGAAATGGTCATTCCTGCGTCAGCAAAACACAGACGAAGGGCAAGTATCATTTGCACAAGGTTCTTATCGGATAAAAGACTAAACTGTGAGCGGTCAACGTCCTTCGCAGGCCTCAATCTTGGGAAAGAAAAAGAGACGCGTGACTGCCAGTAGTGTTTCATAAGATAATGTGCGTGCTCGGCAAGGGCTAAGGTTTCAAGTCGCCAGTCGGAAAGGCCCAATAGGGCGCCAATTCCTATTTCCCGCATACCGGCCTGGGCGATTGCTTCTGGCGCAGAGAGTCGATAGTCGTAGTCGGCCTTTGGGCCTGCGGGGTGATATTTGCAATATGTATCGCGGTCGTAGGTTTCCTGATAGAGTGTTACGCCTTCGATGCCGGCGGCGAAAAGCTTGGTGTATTCCTCAGTGGCCATCTGATAAATTTCAACGGCCAGCGAGCTGAATTTTTGCCTAAGTATCGACGCCAACTCAGCTAAGTAATCGACGCCGATGAAATCTTTATCTTCGCTGCTGACTAAGAGCAAATCCTTGAAGCCCTCTTTGGCGATGATGTCCGCCTCGGCGAGCGACTGCTCGATAGTGAGGCGGATTCGCGGGAATTTATGGCTTTTATTAAAGCCACAGTAAACGCAATCGTTGACGCAGAAGTTCGACAGATACAAAGGCGCATAAAGTCGGACTGTTCGGCCAAATCGCTGGAGTGTAAGCTGATGAGCTAATTGGGCCATTTGCTCGATGAAATTTTCGGCAGCGGGCGATATAAGTATCAACAATCGGTCGAGGACGTAATAGCCCGGTGGACGGGACAACGCCCATTCGACCTCGGCTCGGGTGGTTTCTGCAAGACGTTTCTGCCAGATTTCTCTACCCGAGCCGTCAAGGCCTCTGTCAGCGAGGATTTTTTTGATATCGGGATGTTTCGTGGTGATTGTCATAAGTCATTCATCACGCAGAAAGCCGGTGAGGGGGCTTGAGGCGCTTGCCTTTTTAGATTCAGCGGCAGCGCCGGAAAGGTATGCCGTTCGACCAGCGATGACAGCGAATTTGAAGGCCTCGGACATTTTCGCCGGGTCGGCGGCGGTGGCAATGGCGGTGTTGACCAAGACGGCGTCAGCGCCGATTTCCATTGCCTCGGCGGCGTGTGAAGGTAGCCCCAGTCCCGCGTCAACGATGACGGGGACATTGGCCTGCTCGATTATTATTTCGAGCGCGTCACGTGTCTTGAGTCCCTGGTTTGAGCCGATGGGACTGGCCAGAGGCATCACGGTTGCAGTTCCCACATCCTGAAGTTTCTTACTCAATATCGGGTCGGCGTTGATATATGGCAGGACGACAAAACCTTCCTTCACAAGTATCTCGGCTGCCTTGAGCGTCTCAACGGGGTCGGGCAGGAGATAATAAGGGTCTGGCGTAACTTCGAGCTTGACCCAGTTGATGCCGGTGGCGGCTCGCGCGAGGCGGGACAGCCGGATGGCTTCGTCGGCGGTGCGGGCGCCTGATGTATTCGGCAACAACAGGTATTTGCTGCGGTCGATTGCGGCAAGCATATCGTCGTTTTGGTTTGTGATATCGACCCTGCGAAGTGCGACGGTAACGATTTCGGCTCCGGAGGCCTCGATGGCCTCAACCATAACCTCGCTTGAAGAAAATTTACCCGTGCCGATAAGCAGCCGGGATGTGAAGTGTCTGTCTGCGATAACCAGTTTATCCATAGAATCAGCCCCCCGGAACAAATCTGACGAGTTCGATACTTTGCCCGTCGTGCAGCGGCGTGATTGAGAAGTTGGCCCGCCCGATGATTTGGCCATCAAGCTCGGCGACGACGGTTGCCGCGTCAACGCCGAGATGCCGCAACAAGTCCGCTATCGTTGCGGGCATTTTGTTCTCCGGAAATGCTTTCTCTTTGCCGTTTATCTTTAATAAGCCCATATATAATTCTCGATAATCGAGGCCATAAACAAAAAAGCACTCCGGCAAAAGGAGTGCTTTCCAAACTACCCGGTTTGCCTCCCTTCGCAGGTTCTAACCTGATCAGGTTCGTAGGGTCATCCCACACCTATTTTTGAGAAAAGTGGCACGGGCTTCAAGCCCGTGAAGACACGGCCAAGATGGCCGTGCCGAAATCATTTTCCTAAAATAGGGCGGGGTTTCTCAGCCAATTACCTCGCCTAACGCTGGGCGGGGCTGGCTCCCCTGGCTTAGCTAATTTTTACACGCTGATATTATACTGGTTTTCGGCAAAAGTTGCGCTGTCGGAGTCGATAATAGCAGGATACCACAAGCTGGCACCTGGGTCAAACATTTGGGTGGTTTTTCGCTATGACGGGGCATTTTTTCGGGCCAAACTGGGTGAGTGGGGCTTTTCTGGTAAAGTCGCAGGTTTTGTTGAACGAAATTCTATTAGTATATTTTTTTAAGGTGCAAAAATGATAGCTACCTGCCCACATTGCCAGAACGGGTTTTACATTGGTCCTGACCTGGCCGGCAACGTCGTGACCTGCTCAAAGTGCAAAAAGCAGGTGCGAGCGCCAGACCGCCGGCTACGAGGGGACACTGCGCCGGAAGTGCCCAGCGACGGCATACCGATGGCGATACTGGCAGAGACAAGGGCCGAGGCGGAGGAGCGGCTAAAGACCGAGACCGAGGCAAGGATTGAGGTGGAGAAGAGACTCAAAGAGGCAATCGAGGCGAAATCGAAGGCGGAGGAAGCGGTGCTGGCGGAAAGACGGGCAAGGGAGGAGCTTGAGGCGAGATTAAAAGCCGAAGCCGAAGCGAGGTCGAAGGCGGGTACGCAGACAGAGGCCGAAAACCAGGACCACGCGGAGTTGGAGGGCAAGCTGAAAGACGCCGTGCGTGCGAGAGACGAGCTGGAATTGAAATTGAAGGATGCTGATGTAAACAGAGTAAGGGCTGAGACACGGGCGCAAAGCGAATCGCAGGCAAAGGCACAAATAGAAGAGTTGTTGCAGGCAGAGGTAGAGGCAAGGGTCAAGGCGGAGAGCCAGGCGAAGGCGGAAGCGATAGCGAAGAAGAAGGCACAGACCCGGTTGGATGAGGAGATTGAGGCGAGAGAAAAGGCGGAGCAGGAGGCAGTGGCGGCGAAGACTCGGCTTAGGGACGCGGAGGTTGCGGCAATTGCAATGTCGCCACTTAATCTTGACAGGGGGCTGATGCGGCTGACATTTGTGTTGTCTTTTGTATTCGCAGCAATCGCAGGGCTTATTGCCTTTAGAAACGGCTATATAATCTGGAGCCACTTTGACAGGCCGGTTCGTTTGCCCTGGTCCAGCGAACCGATGTATTTGCCGATAGTTCTGATTGCGTTTTGCGTGGGTGGTTTTGTTGCGGCGTGGGCCGCGTATCTGGTGGCGATTTTTGTGATAAAGGGATTTCGCCAGCCCAGCGTGCTGAAGGCGAAGAAGCATCACCAGCCGGAACTGAAGGATGAGGAGGTCGTCTCCTCCGGCGAGTGTAAGATGTGGAGGTCGTCCTGACGACGCTGGCCTGCAATTGCGATGAGAGAGCGAGGGGCTTCCTACAAACGCGGTGATAATCAGGAAATTATCCGACCAAAGAAGCCAACAGGGACACACTACCCTCGATTCTCAGAGCGTATTGAGTGTATTGTAAGTCGGCGGTGAAGAGTTGGCGGGGAAAAAGTCCGAAAAACTCTTTTTGCTGCGGCGAATTTCGGCGGTTTTTGAGCCGATGTGCTATTTGTTGGAAAGTTGGTAATGCCGCCAGGCAAAACAGCCGAAATAAAATGTGTAATAAACTTGCTCATGCATAACTGGGACCGGCAAAATAGCCGCGTGAGCATAAATCTAATAACCACACAATGATTAGGAGAAAGACATGACTCCGGTAAAGGTAGTTGAAAGACCAATGGCAATGGCCGAAATAAAGGACAAGGCCAAAAATCTCGGTATTACGGCGGGCAATATGAAGAAGACGGAGCTGATTCATGCAATCCAGCAGGCCGAGGGCAATAACACCTGCTACGGCACGACCAACGGCACCTGCCAGTGGACCGAGTGCTGCTTCAGGCCCGACTGTCTGAGAATCAGAAATTAAGTCGGCCTTTTGGAGATTGCGGCACTGTAATTAGAAATCGAGCATCGCTCGATGCAGAGGATTACAAAACGGGGCGCGTTGCGCCCCGTTTTCGTTTGTCTGATTACGGGCACTCCGGATTATAGGGATTGGCGCAGTCGAGCCAGTCAGCCGCCATAGCTGCGAAGTCGGCCAGGTTTACGATACAATCCCCCGTCAAGTCGCCGGCCAGTGCACACTGGTATATGGAAAAAGGCACGTTACTCACATCGTAAACAGCAAGGTTACCCGTGTTTGTAATGCGCACAAGGCACTGCTCGGAATTGACCATCGGGACAAGCCAGTTATAGCTTCCGGTGTTTCCGGTATTTGGCGGGTAAACCTCCGACCATTTATTGCCGTTGTCAATCGAGTACTCGATAAGGACGTTATTAACGCTTCCCGTGCTGTGCCAGGAAATCGTGTAAGTATCGCCGCCAATTACGACTTCTGAGCCGTTTGGAGATACCAGCGTCAATGTGGATGGTGAAGGAGCGACACTGCGTAGCTGACTAAAATCCTGCAGGCCCCATCGATTGGACGAACCGAAAGTGCTGAAGTTTTTACCGTCGCCATAGTCAGTCGAAGTCGGAGTAATTGAGGCGCTTGGGTCGGCTTTCAACCGAAATATCTCCGTATCACTGATTCCACTCGCGGGACTGACTCCTTCCCCTGCCGGCCCGAACTTAACAACGCCTGCGGCGTTTCTTATTCTAAGCTGCCAGTCATTATTACTTACGGTAAAGTTTGTAGCTTTAATATAAAGTCCGTCGGCGTTGGTGTTCGCCTGGACGTTTATCCACCAGTCGCCGCCGGCCGGATTGTAGTTTATATCACTTGGCAGGTCTTCGGAAACGGTAATAATTGTCCCGCTGCGCAAATCGGCCCAAATGCTGTGATTGGTCAGGTCCAGGGTTTCAAGAAACGCACCACTTTCGTAAATATCAAGTTTCCAGTTCCGCATATCAAGGTGGTCGGTAATAACGACTAATTCGAACCAGTCGCCGCCGTTACCTGCAATCCTTCCGAAATATGAATCGGATGCCCTGACGCCGTCGGCGTCAGCAGATGCATTTCCTCCGTTAAGAAACGTGCTTCCCGCTACGGCGTTGTATTCGTTAAGAATAACATCTGCACCCAAAAGTACCCCTGAAAAACTCAGGATTAAATAAACCGCAAGAAAGTGTTTAGCTTGGAACATTTTACACTACCCTTTTTGCCTAAGTATCGTTCGCAAAGGTGTTATCTGATATGCCCCGCAAAAGCAGTTTGCCACATCCCATCGGGGCGGACCTGAAGAATTTCAACGTCGCGGTAGAAGCGGAGCATCGCAACGGTGTAGTTTACCAGTGCCCCGGTGGCGGCGTCCTGTGCCCTGTATAAATCTTTTTGCGCGTCGAGGACGTCGCGGGTGTTGGCGCGGGCATATTGCAGTAAGAGCATCGTGTTGTCAAACCGCTGTTTGGCCAAAGAAAGCTGCTCGGACTGCACTTTATATTGCTGGGCTGCTTCGGCCAGGTCGCGGTACACTTCGCGGATGTCAACTATGACGGTATCTACCTTTTCTTCATACAGCCGCAGGTTCTGGTCAAGAATTATCAGGGCCAGACGATAAGCGTTTTCCTGTGCGACCTTGTCCAGATTGGGGTCGAATCGGAGGCCGAAGACTGCAGAATCTTTTGGTTTGCCGAGCGTGGCAATGTCAGTAGTGCCTTTCAAATCAGCGGCTGCGACAAGACGCAGGTCCGGCTTCATGCCGTCGAGTGCAACGAAGACCTTGCGCTCGCCGTCTCTGACGGCATCGGAGGTGTTGGCAAGGTCAAGCCGGCGGGCCAGCGCAGTTTCAATCGCCTCGGTCTCGGAAAAAGCCGGCATCTTCATCTCAACGTTTCGCAGCACCCTAAGCTCATTGTAATCGAGCTGAAGTTCGGTTTCCGTGGGCACAGCAAGAGCCAGTTTGAAACCATCGAGCGTTTGTTTATAGTTTTTTTCGGCCCGGACGTATGCGTCCCAGGCGATGAGCTTGTCCTGAACGGCCTGGTCGAGCTCGAACTGCGGCAGTCGGCCCGCAGCGGCGAGTTTGGACGCGTTGCTGCACACATCTATAAGAACATCATAATTGTTGCGTGCGTTTTCGGCTGCGTCATAAGTCTGCAGAACCAGATAATACTGAGCTATTGTCGAGACGACGAACTTTTTGCGGAATCGGTTGAATGAACGAATCTGGTAGAGCAGGTCGCGTTCGGCCTGAGTGAGATTTTCCAGCACGATATTGGGGTCACTGCCCTTGAGCAACGGCTGGTCGAGCATAACGGTGAAGATACTTGCAAGGCCCGACCTCGCGTTGCCGCTGAGAACCTCGACCCAGGCGGTAGTCAGACCGGCCCCGATTGTCGCCCCTGTCGAAAACGCCTTCTCAAATCCCAGACCGGCCTGGGCTTCGAGTGCCTCGTCCGCTCCGTCCTTTACCCCTCCGGCCGATGCAGCGCCAAAGAGCAACGGCTCAAACCGGTGGCGGGCAAGCCGCAGGTCCAGCGCTTTTATATAGAGGTTCTCTTTCTCCAACTGGTAAATTCGGTTGTGGTCGGTCGCTATTGCCACTGCCTGCGGCAAAGTCAGTAGTGTTCCTGCCGGCAGGGCTTTATCCGTGTTAATATCGTTGGGCGAGGATTCGACACTGTCGATTCTGTAATTTGCTTTGACGCCATACTCGTCTTTCCATTTTTGGTCTATCATTCGATAGACCTTGTCATCGACGCTGTTTTTAATATCAGTCGGCTTTTGAGATTTGCAGCCGACCAAAGCGATTATCACGCAGAGAGCAAAAGACACCGACAAGATGCCCTTTGGGGTCTTCAAGAGCAAACCAATTATCGCCTTTGTTCTCAGCAATTTTCAACTCCCCTGACAAGTGAGTTGCCGGCGTGTGTTTGCATTAAAGCCCGCGTATGCCGACTATTTCGCCTGCCATCAGGTCCATACCATCGGGTATTTTGACAACGAAAGGCAAGCCCCACTGCGGGATGTTCGGGTTTAGCCACAGTCGCGGCGGCACCTGTTCGACGATAGGCCCGACGTAAGTCACCAGGGACTGCGCAATCTGCGCCGGGACGGTTTTTTTAACAAGCTCGACTTTTTGTCCCACCTTGACCTGACCCATTTGTCCGGCCATAGCGTAAGCCATGATTCCTGTCGGTTTGCTCTGCGCGATGACCATAATCGGCTCACCAGCGGTAACAACCTCGCCCGATTTATGCGTGATGCCTTCCCCGGGTCTGCGAAGTCCCGCGTCATTGGTCCTGGCGGGAATCTGAATTACGACGCCGTCTATGGGGGCCGTCATAACCAGCGCTCTGCGCTGAACGGCAAGCTCCTCAATCAGCTTTTCTTGAACGGCTGCTTCCTTTCGTATCGCCTCCAGGGCCGCATCGACGGAAGGACGTTGAGTCGTCTGCGCGATAAAAGCATCCTCTCGGCGCTGGGCCTCTTTCAGCTGCTTTTCAGCTTGCGCCAGTTGCGCCTCGGTTTCCGATACCTTCTTTGCCACCGCCTCATACAGCGACTGTGCTTTTTGCATCTCGTAGGGTGCAATTGCGCTCTTTGCAAGCAGGTCGGTTGCAATTTTCACCTCGGCTGCGTAGTCTTCGAGAGTCACGCGGTCGGCAGCGATTTGCGCCCTGAGGCCGAGTATATCAAGCCGGGCACGCTCTACATCTACGGCAAAACGCCTTTGCTCCTCGTTTCTGTTGAGCTCCCGGTCAGCGATGTCGGCCAAAAGCTGTTCCTGGGTGGGGATAAGCTGCGAGCGAAGATGCTCGGCCGTTGCGACAATGGTGATGATTTGGGCACTGACCAGTTCATCATCAAGTGCGGCAACAACCTGGCCTTTTGTGACGTTTTCGAACAAATCCACATAGACGGCTTTAAGCCGGCCATCAAATGGCGCACATACCTGAGCCACCTCCCCCTGCGCTATCCCGACAACCTGGAATTGTTGTGTGCCGCGATAAAAGAGCATCGTCACCGCCACAATCGCCGTCAGCCACACCAGGATTGGGAAGACCTGGGGGTGCAGACGGCCGGGCCTGAAGATATCGAGTAATCGCGGGCTTTTCATCATCAGACCTCGAGTAATTGCTCCTGCATCGTCAAGCTCACGTTCTCGACACCTTCAACATTCTGGATTTCGGCTAACATTTGTTCGTTTTTGTCCGCGTTTTTGACCATAAGCTGATAAGCATACTCGACCATCGATTTGCCGAAGGAGCTGTCCTGGGCGGAAATCAAAATGAAGTTGCCGCAGAATCGCCTGAGAATTCCCGGTATCGGATGGTCTGAGCCGATGTGGCTTTTCAAGCTGAACCGCAAAAAGGCGTTGTGCGGCTCGTGCATTCCAAAGTTTGTCAGGTGCAGATAGGTGGCTATCAAGCTGAGGATTATCGTTCCGATTATAGCCGTCAAATAGCGCTGGGAACCTGCCGCCATACCGACGACGAGGGAGCAGAATATAAAGGCGACGTCGCGGGTGTCTTTGATAACGTTGCGGAATCTTATCAGTGCAAGCGCGCCCATAAGCCCCACGGCCGTGATGATATTATTGCCGATAACGGACATTACCATAGCGACGACGACGGTTATCATAATGAGGGACTGCACGTATGACCGCGAGTATGAAAGGCCGCTGTGCGTGAAGTAATACACCCAGGCGATTACCTGGCCCAGCACGAACGCCAGCAGCAGCGACAGCAGGATACTCCCGGGAGTGAACATCCCTCCTGCCGACGACGTTTGCTCAAGAACCTGCCAGAATTTATCAATCCCAATCGAATCCATAACTATCAGGCGAACAAAATCTCATTGAAGAGGCACCGTTCATACAGTTGACGTATTTTGAAAATGACTGCTGTTTGAGGTCGAGACACCTGGCCATTCTGTTAATCCAGGCGGGGAAACGCGATGTGAACTTGATTTCCAGAATTACATCGTTGATAGAGTGGCGTTGCCAGCCCGGCCCGCCAAGTGTGATAGTGGGCTGGTCGCACATTCTGAAAGAAAGTTCACGGTCAAATGTTATGCGAACTCGGGTTTCGGAATTGTCTTCGTATGCCCTGCGAATATACCGCACCTGGATGAGAGGGCGGGCGTTTAGGCAGTGCAGATAGAACAGGAACTGCTTTAGCGATTCCTGCTCGGTGCTGTAATACTGTTCCGGCAGCGGCCCGCCGGAAAGCAGCCGGGCAACGTCACGAGGCACTACCCTCTGTCTATCCTTGATAATAATGAAATTGAGGCGGCGCTTAATCTCGAAAAACTTAGGGTATGCGGGGTCGTCGTTGTAGCCGCGGATGCGGAGCTTGAAGCGGTTCTTTTTGCCCGTAACGCTCTCTCGGCAAAGCTTCAGGTCAGGCGAATCGAGATACAAGCTGACAATCGGGTAACTGCCGGTCGGCTGGAGCTTGCAGTAGCGGTCGGGGCTTAGATATGGCTGGATGAAGTGTTCAACTGCCGCGGCTTTTGATTCGCTGATTTGATACTTCATCTCGAACCGGCATCTCAGTGTGCCGTCGGCGGCGATTTGGGGGCCGCCCAAAGGCACAATGCTATGCCGTTGACTGCGTTGTTCAACAGTATCCTGTGACGAATCTCCTGACATCTCACCCCCCCACCGGGAAACAAAAATACCCGCGATGGGCCACCTAACCATATATTTCAAGCAGGATTTATCCTGCCAATTGCTGCACTACTTTGCCTATTTTAACATTATTTTAACATTTCGAGCAGTCAAAGTCAACACTCTTTTTTCAGCCACACCTTGTTCTAAATGCTTATGTTTCCATAAGTTAAGCTAATATAACATTTTTTCCAATCGTAACTTGCTCACTTTCTATAATCAGGGATTAGCAGCCCCTGGCGATGGGATGGCTGCCTGCCAGTTATTCGGGTCATTCCCGTATGACAGTGGGAACTTTCGGCTAAGCGTCTTGCCGCCGCCATCGGGCTCTTTTGGCCACAAATCCACGCCCTCGGGGCAATCTGCGGGGTGAGAACCATCGCTGTAAACCACCCTGTCAACACGAGTGTAAACTATCTGCCCCAATTCATCGGTATCCGTCGGCTTGACCAATTCCAGCTTTTCGCCCGCATTACTTAGATTGCCGCCGTAAGGGCCGAGCACTGTAACTCCGCTCGGAACCGAATATCTTGTCCTGAAGTATGTCGGAGTGGTCTTGACAACCAGCAGGTATCCATTTGCAGGTATAGTCGTCCCGCTCGGGAACCTGTAATCGATGCCGTCGCTGAACTCCCAGCCAACGCCGTTGACATCATATAGATTGACCGCGCTGCCGGTTGTATTCTTCAATTCGACATATTCGGAGTTCTGGCCGTTGAGGTCGGGCGGGTTATACATAATCTCGTTGATTACAACGGGACCAACTTTCGGATATGTGTTTGCTGCGCCTGGTGTATTGGAACTCATCGCTACAAAGTTATATGTCCCTGTGCTCTTTTGATAGCGCCCGAAGGCGACACTGTTCTCGGAGGCGTCGAAGTCCTCTTTTTCGCGGTAGCCGGTAAGCTGGCCGCCTTCACTTGATGTCAGGTAGGCCGTCTCGCCGTATTCGCTGAAGGCAAATGCGGTGAGTTTACCGGGGTCTGTGCTGGAAGAACCGAAATTGGCGTCCTCTGTCAGAACAAGATACTGGCCTGTGCCAAGAACGGTTCCCGATTTAATCTGGTACTTGGTCAGGTTTTCTTCATCGTCGCTTATATACCAGCCGCCGATGTTTATCGAAGCCGACGTGGTATTCTTCAATTCAATCCAGTCCTCAGGAGCAGCGTCCTGATGCGCCAATAGCTCGTTAATCGCTATCGAACGCTCTCTCAGCAGGGCTGTGTCGTCGGTATCGGGCGTCCCGCCGCGGTATTTACTGGCGGCCCAGCTCTCGGGTTTGCCCCAGGTGTTTGGCTCGGCGTTGGCGTCGAAGATGTTGAGCGAGAAGCCCTCGCCGTCGGTCGCGTCCTGCCAATTGTCGGAGTATTCGAAATCGAGAATTGTTCTGCCGATGGCGTCTTCGAGTCGAATGTGTTCGCCGTCATTGGCGAGAGCGCCTGTATATTGGCCCGCTACGTTTTTGCCGGAGCCGTATTTGGCGACAAAGGCGTTTATATCCTCGACGACGAGAACGTGGTCGCCGGCCGCAAGCGTCATATTCGGGAACGTAAAGCCAATACCATCGGTGAATCTGACTAAGTTGAGATTGAGCGCACTCGTCCCGATATTCTTTAACTCGACGAATTCCTGATTGGGGTCGTTCAGGTCGGTGGGATGATACATCAGCTCGGTGATGCGGAGTTTGTCTTTGACCGGCCCCACGGCAAAAGTCGCCTCGTTAAGCGCGCTCCACTTTGCCCCGCTGGTATAATATGCCCGTGCCTTGAGCGTGAGCGAATTGTTAATCGTTACCGTCCCGCCGCTTGCAATAATTGTACCGTAACCGTTGGGCTCACGGCCGTCGGTTGTGTAATAAATGGTCCCTCCGCCCGTGATAGTAACAAGCGAGCCGGCAGCGATTTCGCCGCCGAACTGACTGAACACCGGCGCTGCAACCGTCGGATAAAAAACCCAACCGGGATACCTGCTTGTCATCATATGATTGGTGCGGTTCGGGAAGTATGCATTTGTACGGCTTGGATTTACCATTCTGTCGCGCTCATTTTCCCAATATGCAGGGGTATAGAGCGTATAGCTGCTTAAACCCTTGGTATCCCGCAGGAAATCGCCCCAGCGGGCGGATTCGCCAATAATAGCATTTTCAATCCGCTCGGCTCTGAAATCGAACCGGTTGATGTTAGATTGCGGCGTCAACGCGCCGTTATTGAACAAGTGCTTATGAATTCGGTCGCCGAGCAGGCGATTATAAGCCGGATTTTTTTGAACGGCGTTGTGCATCAAGCAGGGAGGCCCGGCTGAATAGCCGGAGAACGGGATGCTATGGCCTGTATATGGGTCATCCATACAGGTCTCGGAATCCCAGGAGTAGAAATACCACTTGCCTAAAGGCGGCCCGTTCATATCACAGGGGTCGTGCCCGCTGCCCGCCATCCAGTTCTTGGAGCTCCAGTCCCAGCTCGCGACAAATGTGTTGTAAATGATATAGTCGCACATTTGCGCTGTATCGACGTGCTGTTCGAATTCGGCGTAATGCGCAGCATCCAGCGGGGTATCAAAGCCGAACCCGCTGATTAAACTGTACATATAGTTCCAGCCGGTGAGCAGGCCCTCTTTGCTTTCCACGCCGGGTGTGCCGTCATAAACACCTTCTATTGCGTCGTAGTCTTCTCTCTGGCCGCCTTTGTGTTCCGCAAGGAACGGCCCATCCGGACGCTCGCTAAGCTGATATAAGCCCCAGTACACGCCGTTGAGATACAGGTGGATCTGTCTCGAATACGGCGAGAGCCACCCCATATCACGCAGCGTATCCTGGGCAAACGTGTCCCGCAGATAGCTGGCTAAAGGCACGGCCGATTGATGGGTGCTGTCGAGCCAGCTATAGTGGTAGTTGGCCCGCAGCGAGAGGGTATTGAGCCGCTTTGCGCCAATGCCCTCATAAAGCGGCGGGAAGTCAAGTTCCGACGGACCATATTCGCTCTTGAAATAGATACGCAAAGCATGCTTGGAGTTAAGCGACGGGTCCTGGCTTTGATTGCCTATAAGGCGTATGCCGGCGTTTACCTGGAAATCGTCGCCCGTGCAGGGGTCAAAATATTCTACCGAAATGGGTTGTTCTATCCATTCCCAGCTATTGACATATGTGCCAATCGTGGGGTCAAAGAGATACTTTATATCGGTGACAAGCGAAAGGGTCGGAATCGCCTTCATAGCGGTTTCGAATCTGTTGCCGTAATTGGGGTCGTTGAGAACGCACGGGTCCATTTCGTAATCTGCGGAGCCCTGTGCCCACGTGGCGGGGAAGCCCTTCGAATAGGCGTAGGCGTTGTTCTGATTCCTTATGTTATTGAGGAAAATATAGGTCGCGGTGTTGACCGGGCTGGCTTTATTGCCCGCCTTATAGGCAATAGCCCGCAGGCAGGTCGTGCCGGTAATCTGAATCCTCGCATTGGGGTCATAGACCAGCCCGAATGTTTCGGTGGGCGTGTTGCCGTCGATTGTGTATCTTATTGTCGCGCCGTTATCCTCGCAGAATAGCTCGACGGTAAAGTTACTGTCATAGAAGCCGTGGGGATGACTTATTTCTACGTCGTCAACAAGACCTAAATAACCCTGGCTGTTCTGTGCCCCCGGCGTAGGAACGCCCATAAATCGCCAGTTCTCAGTCCCATCAGCGTAAGCCCCGTATGAGATGTTGCTGTATTGTTCGCCGAACACAATGCTGTCGGCTAAGGTCAGGTCGCTATAATAAAGGCCGACCACCTCGCCTTCTTTGGCTAACTTGAATCCGACGTGGTTAGGTCCTTCGGTCGTCTCATTGTCTGCCCAAAGCACCAAGTACCCGTGTGTTGCGATGGTGGTCTGGGTCGGCGCGTTACTCGGTATCCGCCATTTGTTCGGCTCATTCAGGTCGTCGGTAATATACATCCCGCCGATATCGATTGGCTCAGCGCCGGTATTGTATATCTCTATCCAGTCCTCGTACTCGCCCTTGTTGTCCTTTATCGTCGAGTCGTTTGCTGCCATAACCTCATTGATAACCGGCTGGCCCGAGAGAAGGGCGCCCCTCCAGTTCGCCGCCAGAATCGCAAAATCATTAAAATCGACGTCGCCGTCGCCGCTGAAATCCGCACAGCCGGTCCCCGGGCATCCCGATGGTGCAAGCCACTGGTTCGCGAACATATTCACGTCCCACCAGTCAACCTTCCAATCAAGATTCAAATCGCCTACGGGGTGTGCCGGCGGCTCTTCGTAAGCCGCAAACGCCGCCAAAGAATGTGCCAGACGCCTTCCACTGGTGCTGGTATGCTGCCAGATAAGGGTTACCAGGCCAGCCGTGGCAACAGGCCTTGTGCTGCCCGCTGCGGATGACGCGCTGGCTGATACGTCCCATCGTTCTGTCATACCGGTGCCGGTAGCGGTGAATGTGCCGGTGTTGCTTGAAACCACGGCGTCAACTACCCACGCGCCATCCGTAAGTGTCGTGATGTTAGTTGAGATAGCGCTTTGGCTGGAATTTGAACTGGTCGCTACGGCCTCTCTTGCCGTCTGGGCAACGCCCGTCAGCGATACAGCGCCGGCATTTTTATTGGGGACATTTCCGGCATAGGTGACGGTCACGGTATAAGTGCCAGCGGATGGCAGACTGGAGTTAAGCATGTAGAAAAGTTCAGTTTTTTCGTATGTTGAACTGCCCGTGACACTGACGCTCGAACCGGCGACTAGGGTCATATCTACGCCGTTATATTTGACGCTGCTTATTACAAGGTCGGTTTGACTTGTGTCTTCAGCGCCGACGCCGATTATCAGCATACGGTTGCTGCCTGAGCCGATAGTATGCGACCAGCTTATCGTAGTGTTGTCGGTTGAGCTGAACGCGGAGCTTGCGTTGTCAAAGTTGATGGCTGCACTTGCCAGGTGCGTTGTAACAGCGATAAAAATAAAAACGAAAAGACCCCTTATGCCTTTATTTTTCATTTATAACATCACCACTCTCTTAAATGTTTGGCTCGGACAATGCCGTTTGAGTCAATAAAAACGAAACCATCCGGTAGCCATTAGCGTCCGATTTACTCCTCCATTACGGTTATACGTTATGTGCCGGTGTGTGATTGCCGCAACCTGCGATTCAACAAGGAATTGCGAATCCATTGACAACTATCATAGCACATTCGATTGAATTAGTCAATGTTTTTGGCCCAAATGATTACCTGTTGGGGTCCTATGGCTTGAATTGTCAGCGGTTTTAGGAATTTGACGCCTATCGGCAAGTTCCGCCGGGCCACGACCGTAATCATCGCCGAATTATGACTACAGTCCCTGCGCATCACTCAGCGAGAATCGCCCCCGGAAGCAGACGGGCGTTGGCGAAGTGCACGGTTCCCTTCTTGCCGTTTGTGAAATTGGCATAAAGCTCGATTATTACAGATGTTGCGGTTCGCCTCACAAAAAACGGCCTATAGATAGTACGCCACTGGTTATCTGCAAAGTACGTCGGATTAGTTCCGGCGGAATTTTGAAGGTTGAAGTAAAACATCAAGCTGACATTACCATTGTTGCTGTCATAAACGTGGGCTACAAACAGAGGCAGAAAATCAGCGTCGCACCCGCTTTCCACCTTGACTTCAACAGCAAGCGTTACCCATCTGTCTTTCAATGACGACAGGAAAGCGGAGTCGCTTCGATATTGTTCGAGCCGGGGTGTGCCGGATTCGACAGCAATTTTGACACCCTCCGCTGTTTGTGTGATTACAGCCCCTTCAACCCCAATTTCTCCCCATCCATTAACGTCACCGGGGCCGTCAAATACTGAAAAATGGCCGTTTCTAAGCGATGTGCCTATAGGCAACTGATGTTTCGTCGGCGAGTCGTTCAATATATTGAGCGTATGAGTCCTAATGTAGAAAATGGAAAAGTCACCCCCATTAAGTCCCGGTGTATAACCTACCAGAAAACCACTCAAATAGATAACCCCGTCCCATTCAAAAAACCACCTGAGCACAGCATCTCTAGACACAGCCGGCAGAGAGTCAGGGGCATAACCTTCGTGCTGCCATTTAGCCAGCTCCACAACCTTGTCATTATCATCAACACTGTAGAGATGCACGTACTGGTCGCCTTCAGGTGTAAAGCCAGAACCGGTTGAGTCGCTGTATGTCGTAAAGAGGACTTGCCCGGCGGATGTGTATATGCCCTGCCAGCCGGGACCGATTACATCCGGATACCTGGCAATTTGCGTAACGGCCTTCGTAGCGTGATGAACCTTTACCATTTCAACCGTATTTATCTCTGACACCTCAGGTATCCAGTACCCATAGTTTCCATCATCAACCATATCCTCTGTTCGGTATCTGTAGCCATACCCGAGCACATAATTGGGGTCCGGCACAAAGGTGCTGCGGTCGCCCAAATACCAGCGGTCATACCAGATGCCAGGATTGGTTATCAGGTCATTTACGTCGTCGCAAATCAATATCGAGCTGTTTTGCTCGCTGTCTCCCGTAAATGCATACAGTCGGCCCTTTGCCCCCACGCTCGGGCAGAAAACGCCGCCGTGAAAATGCTTGATTGACGCTGCAGGAGCACCAAAAAGATTAATCCAGCTTATCCCGTCGTGAGAATACCACACATTGTCGCTGTAAGCGCTGCTCCCATACTCAAACCACAGCAATAATCGCTGCCCTTCCACGTTTCCGCAATCCACCAGCGACCTGTGCCGGGCAATAACACTCCCGGCAAAACCGACCGGCGTCACATCAGTAAAGTTTGTTGTCATAGGGTCGGGGGAAAATTCCAGTTTCGGTACACTGCCGCTAAACGTCTGAGCAATCATACCCAAACCGGGCAGCGGATAAAGATAAGAGGGCATATAATAGTTGGCTATCTTGCCTCCGTAACCCCAGGTTGTGCCGTCCCAGTATCTCAGGCCCGTCGCTGCGTCGCCCCGCGTCCACAAATACCCTCCATAAGAACACGCCGGCTCCCAGACAAATGACGCAAAGTCTGTGCTATCACTCCAGATGTCACCAAAAACCGCCAGGTCCAGGAAATTGATAATGTTGTCCGGCGGTTGAGAAATCTCACAACGCCCGTTCCAGTTCAAATCCATAGGATTGCTTAACCATGCCTCTGCCAGCACCGCAAAATCAGCCAAGTCAACGCCATCCGGACAGGTGAAATCTGGCCTGTTGGTAAACTGCCACCACAAAAATGGATAATCCACTCCATCCACGCACATTCGCCAGATTTCTTCGGTGCCGTTTGCCGTCTCGCCGACAAAGTCCCAGCCGGCGAAACTTGCCTGCTGTTTCATTTGCTCATCCGTCAGTGGTGTCCCGTAGCCGTTATTCGGCCCGGCGACGTCAAGAAAATAACAGTTGTTTATATCGCCGGTCGATTTTAATCCCACAAGCCCGCCGACACCGTTGATTCCTCTGACGGCGCCCGTCGAATAGCAGTTACGGATACTGCCGGCGTAGATGCGCCCAACCAGGCCGCCGATATGAAGTCCTCCTGGAATAACGTTGACGTCGCCTGTCGAGAAGCAATTGCTGATAGTGCCGGTGTTTGCTCCGGCCAGCCCGCCGAGAGAGGATGAACCGGAACTGGAGGTGACAGTCACTGTCGAATAGCAGTGGATGATAATGCGCGCGTTATATCCCACCAGTCCACCGAGCCCCCCTGCATTGCTGTGGCCGGTGATGTTGCCTGCCGAGAAGCAATTGCTGATAGTGCCGTTGCTGTATCCCACCACCCCGCCGAGATAGTTTGAAGGGTAGAAGGGCGCGCCGGTGATACTGACATTTTCCACGCCGAGGTTTTTTACCTCACCGTTGCCAATGTTCCCGAACAGGCCCAGGAAATCGTTTTCAGCGCCGTTAGTATTTATTCTCAGGTTGATAATTTTGTGCCCTGCGCCATCGAAGACGCCGGTAAAAGCAACCCCCTCGAAAGTATAGTTTGAGTTGTTCGTATCGCGTGCGATGACGGCGGTGGTGAAGGTCCTCGGGTCGAGGTCGATATCATCCGTGAGGATGAAGCATTGGTTGTAGTCGTTTGTATCCTCTGCCAGGGCTAACAGGTCGTCAGCGGTGGCGATTTGGTATGGGTCGTTCGGCTCACCCGTCCCGCCGGAGTATTTTGCCAGGCCGGGATTGGGCAGGATAGAAAAAAACAGTAATAATACAACTACCACCCTCGCGGGTATTTTGCCATTACCCATTTTAACACTTCCATCACTCACGTCCTCTTTGTTTACCACCCCAGGCAATAAACAAATTATACCAAAATCGCTTTATCCTGTAAACATAATTTTTTCACGCGATTACCCGCTGTTTTCGAACGTGGATGAGGAATTGGCTTTTTTGGGGTGCGGCGCGCGTTTTTCTCAGACCTTAGGCGGACATAAAGCGCGGCAAAATTGTGCGGGATAATCAGAATCCCTCAAGCCAGTAGTCGGCCATAACCGCGAGGTCGGCAAAATCGACGATTCCGTCGCCGCCGGGCCAAGGCCAAATGTCGGCAGAATGGCTTGGTAGTCCGACCTTTAGCCATTGCTCGGCAAAGTCGAGCAATGTATCAATGTCCTCGCTGACGCCCCATTGGTCTGCGAAGACGGCAAAGTCGGCAAAATCGACGATTCCGTCGCCTCCCGGCGGCGCCACATCCGCAGGTATCCTCTCGAGCAGCCACTGCTGACACAGCACCGCAAGGTCCCAAATATCCACCCCATCGGGACAAGCGATATCAGCCGGCAATATCTGCCAGATGAGTTTCGGGTAATTAGTGCCTTCACAGATATGCCAGACATCGTTGAAGTCCCAGCCGACGAAATTGCTTGCTTGTTTCATCTGTTCATCCGTCAGCGGCTCTCCCAGACCATTATCAGGCCCGCTTGTGACAAGAAAATAACTACTGCTTATAACGCCTGTGTTATATCCCACCAGCCCGCCGACATATTGCGAACTGGGCCCAGCGCTGACATTACCCGTCGAGAAACAATCACTGATGTTGCCCCCGGTGTTGCGATTATAGCCCGCCAGGCCCCCTATATATTCAGAGTTGTTCCCGGCAGTTACAGAACAAGTTGAATAACAATTATTTACAATACTATTGAAATCTCCAATCCATCCTCCCCCCACATTATACCCCACCAGACCACCCGCAAAATTTGTTCTGCTGCCACAAGCAATAGTTCCCGTGGAGTAACAGTTCCTGATGGTGCCGGCATTGCTAAGGCCTACAAGACCGCCGATACTATATGAATTACTATCACAAGTGATTCTGACGTTTTCGAGACCTACGTTCTTCACCTCGCCGTAGTAAACGTGCCCGATAAGGCCTATACTATCATTCCATGTGCTGCTGTTGGCCTCTATGGTCAGATTAAAAAACTTATGCCCCATTCCGTCAAAGACCCCCGTAAAAGAAACACCTTGGAAAACAGGAGGCACGTATGTAAAAGGTGCAATTACGGCTTTGTTGAAAACCTTGTTGCCGGGCAGGTTCGGGTCTAAGTCAAGGTCGTTCATCAGGAGAAAATGCTTGTCATAGTCGTTAGTATCCGCAGCCATCGCCAGCAGCTCAGCGACCGTCCAAATCCGATATGGATTTGTCGGCGTGCCCGAACCTCCTCCATATTTTTCACAGGCAAGGTATGGATAACACCGGCCTTCATATATCTTCCATACAGATGTGCTGAAATCCCAGCCGACAAAACTTGCCTGCTGTTTCATTTGCGCATCCGTCAACGGTGTCCCAGCGCCGTTATTCGGCCCGGCGACGTCAAGAAAATAGCAATTGCTAATATCGTCCCAGCCAGCCCATCCCACCAGCCCGCCGAGATATTGTGAACCATTTCCGCCTGTAACAACGCCTGTCGAGAAGCAATTGCTGATAACGCCCCAGTTATCTCCTACCAGCCCGCCGAGCCAATTTGCATCATCCCCGCCTGAAACAGCTCCTGTCGCATAGCAGTTGGTAATGCTCCCGCCCCAGTAGTTTCCTCCAATCAACCCGCCGATATATCCGCCGTAGTCGCCCCCGGCACCGCCGGTAACGGTGCCTGTCGAATAGCAATTGCTGATACTGCCGTAGTCGTTTTCTCCTGCCAGCCCTCCGAGCCATTCTGAATAATCCCCGCTGTTGACAGTCGCGGTCGAACAGCAATTACTGATACTGCCGTCGTTCAATCCCACCAGCCCGCCGAGTTCGTATGAACTATCTTCGGCTGTTACTGTCCCTGTCGAAAAACAATTGCTGATGCTGCCTCCCGAGTTATACCCCACCAGCCCGCCGACTTCCCACGCATTAATTCCGCCGTTGACATCTCCTGTCGAATAGCAATTGCTGATATCGCCGCGATTTTCTCCCACCAGCACCCCGACCTCATTCGAATTGCATCCGCACTCTCCGCACCATCCGCCCGTGACGCTGGCATTTTCAAGACCGAGATTTTTTATCTCACCCAAAACACACCCGAACAGCCCTAAATAATTGTTTCCAACTCTGTTTATGGTCAGCTTTACGATTTTATACCCCGCACCATCAAAGACACCCGAAAAGGCAATCCCATCAAAATCCCAGTTTACGTTGTCTATATCGGCTGCGATTACGGCAGTGGCGAAAACCTGCCCCTTAGGCAGACACGGGTCGAGGTCAATATCAGCGGTTAGAATGAAACATTTGTTGTAGTCATTGGCGTCGGCCGCCAATGTCAGAAGGTTCGCAGTATTGGCGATTTTGTATGGGTTGTTTGGCTCGCCCGTCCCGCCGGAGTATTTCGCCAGACAGGGAATAGTCGAGGAAAGAATCAGAAACGTCAATGCGACTCTCTTCATCATAACACCCTCTAATCTCCCGATAAATTCAGGTAACATTATATCGAATGATGAGCCGAATCGCAAGGGAAAAAGACCTGTCCGCCGTAGGCGGATTACCTACTTGCCTGCCTACATCCTGAAGCCGAAGCTCGCCGCAGGTTTTTGTCCGTTTGAGCATAGGAAATCCGCCTGAAAGCCGTTTGTTGCCGCAAAATCTGCATTAACAGGCGGTTGAAGATACCATGTCGCCACAAAATAGTTAATGACCGGCTTTTATGAGCCGGGCGTCGGCGTCGCAGCAGTCCAGTTGTTCGGGTCGTTGCCGTAGGCGGTGTTGTTGGTTCGCGTCAATGACTTGCCCTGACCGTCGGCCTGCGTGGGCCAGAGGTCATTCGGGTCGTCGCCGGGATGCGAGCCGTCGCTGTAATTGATTCGCTCAACACGAATATATTGACGAACGCTGAACTCGTCTATGTCGCCGGGTTTGCCTAATTCGAGCTGCTCACCTTCATTTGCCAGCCAGCCGCTATATGGGCCGTAGGTAATGCCTGACAGATCCGGATAGCGCCAGTTAAACGCGGTTGGATTCTTGACGACTAATATTCTGGCGCCTGCGGCAATTGTAACGGCATCCGGCGGTGAGCCGAAGGTATAGTCGATTCCATTGGTGAATTTCCACGGGGCGCCTTCGACCGAATCATACAGTGTTACGGATGAGCCGGAGGTGTTGCGCAGCTCGATGTATTCGTATTCATCGTTGGCATAGTTGCCGCCGGCCGGCCAGTCAGGGCGATACATAATCTCGGTTATGACAATGGGGCCAACCTTGGGATAGGCGTTTGTGGCGCCGAGCGTGTTGTGGTCCATCGGGACAAAGTTGTAACTGTTGGTGCTGGCCTTGTAATATCTGCCGAAGGTCACACCCGTCTCAGATGCGCCGAAGTCCTCTTTTTCACGATATCCTGTGAGATTACTGTTGGCATCGAGTGCCGAGGCCAGACAGACCATTTCGCCATTCTCGCTCAACCCAAACGGTATGAGCCGGCCGGGGTCAACGCTGTTTGGCCCGAAGTTGATGTCCTCGCGGACGACCATAAAGCCATTGGCGGGAATGGTTGTGCCTGTGGCAAATCGATACTTCATCAGATTGCTGTCACTGTCGCTTAGATACCAGCCGCCGATATTGATTGCACTTGCGGTGGTGTTACGAAGCTCAATCCAGTCGGCAGCTTCCGCGTGCGAATGTGCCATAATTTCGTTGATGGCGATAGAGCCGGGGTTGGGGATTATGCCTGAATCGTCCCAGCCGGGTGAGCCGTTGATATAAGCGCTTGCCCGCCAATAGTCCTTATTGCCCCAGTGATTGACGTTGGAATCAGCCGGATTGACGATTGTAAGCGAATATCCGTCGCCGTCGGCTATGGAGCGCCAGCCGTCCTTGTAGTCAAAATCGAGAATGTTCGTTCCGTTGGCGTCTTTGAGCCGGATTTTCTCACCGGCGTTGTCTAATGAGCCATCGTATTCGCCGGCGATATATCTTCCTGTTCCATACCTGGCTTCGAATGCGGCTTTGTCTTTGACGACTAAGATGTGCTGACCTGCCGTGAGCGTGTTGGGCCCGAATGTAAAGTCAACGCCCTTGGTGAATCTTGCCAGATTGAGGTTTATGGAGCTTGCCCCGATGTTCTTCAGCTCGATGTATTCGGTGTTCGGGTCGTTAGGATTGCCGGTATCCTTCGGATGATACATAATCTCGGTAATTCGCAGGTTCTGGCCGACATTGGTCAGGGCATAAACCGCCTCATTAAGAGCGCTCCATTTTCCTGTGCTGCTCTTGTAAATGCGTGCCTTGAGGTCGGTGCTTTTGTTTATTGTGAAGCTGCCGGTGTATGCAATAGCGCTGGATGATGCTGCTCCTGTGTAGGGGGTGCGCGGGTCATTGCCGTCGGTAGTGTAATAAATGGTGCCTCCTGAGCTGCAGGGGTCGGTCATAGTAAACGTGTCGGTGGTGGTTACATAGCCGCCGAATTTGGGAGAGCCATTCACATAAAACACCGGTGCGCCGAGGGCGCGGTTGTATAAGCCGTTGATATCGAATGCAGCCAGGACATAAGGTTCTCTCTTAGGCAGGAAAACCGTCCCCACAAACGACGGGGGTAATACACCATCATAAGCCGGCAGGACGGATTTTACTTCATTGACGGTGTCATTCCAGGTCGTCAGGAGGCGGGCCGTTGATATTATACCGTTGTTTTTGTAATGCTTGTGAATACGATCCGCAAAAAGCTGCTTGAACTCGGAATTGGCCTTGAGCGCACGATAAATTCGACACATAGGCCACGGCCCATAGTTCAGCCCTTTAGGTGTCCCGGTGTCATAGCTTGGGAATTTATCGAAAGCCGTATCAGCGCATTTTGAGCAGTCTGCCTGGAAATACCACTGTTCTGTGCCCTCAGCGTCCCATATTGAATACCTGAATATGCCGGTATCCGACCTTTCGCGATGAACGGTCCAGTTGTTATTGGGCCAGTCAAAGTTGCCTGAGTGAATCTGGATAATCAGGTAATCTATAAAGTTAGTGATATCAAATTTGCCTGCGACGTATTCGTAGTTGGCGGGAATCGACAGGTCATGGGTATCAATGTAATTCATGAAATTATTCCAAGCGACGGTGTCGCCATCTCTAAGTCCTCCGCTGGTAATTACGTCAAAATCGTTGTCCGTGCCATACCATTCCTGGAAAAATTGAGCGTTGTCGCGGCCGCAGGGATTAAAATAGGCCTTATAAACGCCGTTGATGTAGAGGTTGACGAGCCGTCCTGTAAGCTGAACGCCGCCCATTTGCTTAAACACACGTCTCCAAAATTCGTCTTTGACAAATGGGGTGCAGGAGTCGTTTTTCCCGCCTCTAAGGACTATACATTGTTGGCGCGAAACCTCAGGAGTAAATGTGAAGAATGGGTAATCGAAGCGATTATTGCCGTAAATGCTTCGGAAGTAGAAGCGGAAACTGAATTTGTTCATATTTTGGTGGTCCCACCAGCTATACCAGCAGTAAAGCCAGTCATCGCCAATTGTATAACCATACCGAGCGTTGCCATGAATACGAAGACCGCAGTCAATCTGGTAATCGGTGCCGGCCTGATTATCTATGACTTCGAGAGAAGCGGGCTTCTCGTAACCAAAGCCCCTATGGTTAACAGACATTACGCCATTCGGCTCCCAGAGCGATTCAGTTGGGTCGCCGACAATTGCCATTGCAGGCATCGCTTTAACCGCTGCGCTTGCATTGAATATGTATGTGTGCGTCTCAGTGCGTGAGGGCATCCAGCCGGTTTTTATGGCTGCTGCCCGAATACATTTTGAGCTGCTGACGGCAATTTGCGTCGTATAACGTTTGCTTGTTGGTGTATTGACCTCACCGACAACCGGACTGCGTCCATCGGTGGTATAGTAGATATTTGCGCCCGAAGTAACGCAGGCCAGAGTAAGGTTAAACGACGTATCGTAGAAACCGCGTGTATGGCTGAATTCGACCTGCTCAATCTCGCCTAAGTAAGCGCCGTTGTTGTCGGCGCCGGGGGTCGGCGTCGAGAAGAATCGCCAATTATCATTCGCGTCCGGATATCGCCCATAAGAGATATTGGTTGTCTGCTCACCGAAGGTAAGATCATCAATAAGGGTGCTGCCATCGGTGGCGAACAGCCCTATTTCCTCATTGTCTGCGGACAGCTTGAAATTGGTGTGAAGTGGGCCCTCAGGCGGTTCCTCATCCGCCCAGAATACCACAAAGCCATCAGGCGGGACCGTCGTCTGCGATGGGTAGCCCGTGGGAATTTGCCACTTGGTCGGACTACCGAGGTTGTCCGTAAGATACATCCCGGCAAGGTCTATGTTTGCATCGCTGTTATTGTAGATTTCAATCCAGTCGTCGAAATCTCCCTGCGGGTCGTGGATGTTGCTGTCGCTGTTATTGGATGCCATAAACTCATTGATGACAAGCGGTGGGGCGCCACGGACTTGCCAGTCGTTTGCCAGGACCGTAAAATCCATAAAATCGATGCCCTCCGGGGCTACGAAATCTGCGCATTTACCTTCTTCATCACACATCTCGGGGTTCAGCCATTGCAAGGTAAACATCTTAAGGTCGGTCAAAGTTACCCAGCAGTCGCCGTCGAGGTCGGCCTCCGGACAAAACCCGGCATACGCAGCCCCGGCTAATACGCAGATTACAGCAGACAGGAAAAAACCATACCCCTTCCCGTTAGTTACCATTTCATCAATCCCTTAAATTGGTCCCTATTTAGGCGTGGTTTTTTTATTATAGCAGTTTTAAGCCCCAAAAGCAATAGCTAAAGGCAGGAAATAACTGTCCCGAAGATTGTGGGGGGATTTCCAAAGCCCAATTTGCCGTGTTTTGCGGGGCGTTTTTTGGGGGAATATTATTGAAGAATGGCTTATTTTGCGATGACACCATACTAACGAAAACTAACGTCCCGAGCCGTAGCCGGATTGGGTAATTTGGCCGGCTAACTGGTCAAGGACGGCGCGCATTTGTTGGTCTGATTTTCGCAGGTCTTCGATTTTGCCGCAGGCGTGCATAACGGTTGTGTGGTCCCGGCCGCCTAAGTGGCCGCCGATTTCCTCCAAACTGTGCTTTGTGAGCTGCCTTGCCAAGAACATACAAATCTGTCTCGGCTCAGCGATACTCTGGCTGCGTTTTTTGCTCTGCAGGTCCGCTAAGCGTATATTGAAGTGGCGTGCCACGACGTCGGTAATATCGCTGATTCTTATGTGTTTTGTTGCGGCCTCAATCTGGCCATTCAGCGCCGTCTGCGCCATTTCAAGGTTGATTTTCTTGCCCGTCGTCATCGAAACGGCGTATATGGTCGTCAAGGCCCCCTCAAGCTCACGTATATTTGCGTGGACCTTGCGGGCGATGTAGCCGGCGACCTCGTCGCTGACGTTCAGGCCGCGAAGGTGTGCCTTCTTCTGCACGATGGCAATGCGCGTCTCATAGCTCGGCGGGTCAATCCTGGCCACAAGGCCCCAGTTGAATCTGCTGATGAGCCGTTCTTCGAGAGAGGGTATCTCGCTGGGCGGGCTGTCGGCGCTCAGGATGATCTGTTTGCCGTTGCTATATAGCGCGTTAAAGGTGTGGAAAAACTCTTCCTGGCTTTGTTCGCGTTCGCGGAGGAACTGTATATCGTCGATAACGAGGGCATCGACGGTGCGAAACCGGCTCTGAAAACCCGGCAGGTCGCCTTGTTCGATCGCCCGGATGAAACGGTTTACGAACTCCTCGCAGCTTAAGAGCTGGATGACGGCGTGTGCGGATTTGCGTTTCACCTCGTGGCAAACGGCGTGAAGGAGGTGCGTTTTGCCTAAGCCGGAATGGCCGTAAACAAAAAGGGGATTATACGTATTGCCCGGGGACTGGCTGATAGCGACGCAGCTTGCGTGCGCGAGCCGATTGCAGGGGCCGACGACGAAATTGTCGAACGTATAATCGGGATGGAGGGTCGATTCGTCTCTGCGGTTCTGGCCCGGCGGTTCCTGCCTGGCGTGCCCGTCGGCGGAGAACTGAATGGTTACGAGATGTCCGGTTATTTGCTGGGCGGCCTTAGTAAAGGCACTTTTGCAGTTATTCCGGAGGAACTGGGTGCACGCCTCATCGGGGCAGCCAATCTCGAGCGACCCGCCGGCCAATCGGACGAGACGCAGGTTGTCAAACCACTTTCGGGTGTTGACAGGGTCAAGGGCCTTCGCACGGTCCAATATATCTGTGAAGATATTTTCGACTTCACCAGATGCCAAGCGATGCTCCTTTATAAAATCCGTGCCGCAAACAAACAGAGGTTACCCGTCACATTAACAACATCCTTGTCGGTCGAAAACCAATAGCAGCACCACCCTCTGAAGTTTTGTTATGATGACCTTCCCTGATTAAAAGAACGGAAAGAGCATAACCACAGTGAGCGGATTTGTCAAATTAAATCACGGATTGTGCGACAAAAAAGTTGGCCACCCGCCTCGCCACATAGTGGCGGGCGAGGTCTCGCCAAAGGCGGACAGAGAGCACAGAGCACACAGAGTTTTATAAGACACTGATTGACACAGGTTTATGCAGATTCCTGTTGCCACAAAGAC
>Ga0315293_10000356_pt1 | contig 41691 bp, 38 predicted proteins | sample YL17G13_20_MG_FD_203071 | JGI IMG/M metagenome (GOLD analysis project Ga0315293, IMG submission 203071) | Sediment microbial communities from Yellowstone Lake, YNP, Wyoming, USA - YL17G13_20 | ecosystem: Environmental > Aquatic > Freshwater > Lake > Sediment | place: USA: Wyoming | collected... | reverse complement strand
ACTGTTTTATGAACACATCAGTCGACGGCGCGACAATGCGAGGGAACTTTGGCTGATTTTTGTGTTTAACTACTGGCACTTTAGACAAACCCACCCTGCATAAGATGGAAAATTACGACAGGTACAAGACTGCTACGGCGGAGTCCTACGAGAAAAAAGGCGTTATGGATTATCTCGTGCGGATTCAGTCCGACAGAAGGTTAATCCCTCTGATTGGCGGGATAAAGGGCAAGAGAATACTGGATGTTGGGCTTGGCACAGGACGATACACGCGGTTGCTGCTGCAAGCCAATCAGGTCGTAGGCGTTGACCGTAATCCGCATCTTTGCCCCTTTCAGATTGAGGTACACCGGGGTGATGCAACGCAGCTTGCCGAGCTGGTGGGGGCAGAGAGGTTCGACATTGTTTTCTCGACGTGGATGACCGAGTACCTGAGTCCGGAACAACTGAGCGGGTTTTTCCGGCAGGCAAAAATGGTGCTTAATGACAACGGCGAGCTGATGAGCACCATAATATCTAAATATGGGTTTGGTTTTCTGTATGTGACCGCGGCAAAACTGTTAAGAGGCATAGATAAATACAATTACACCAAGGAACGTGTTGTAGATATGCTCAGAGAGGCTGGGTTTGCTGATATCGAAATTATCAACCTCAACTCCTGGCTATATATCCCATGGGCATACATGGTTGTGGCACGGTAGCAAAATCGCTATTTGCATAAATATGGTACAAGAGCAGGAAAACGTATTAAGGCAGAAGGCAAAGGAACAGCTCGCATTGTTTCTGTCCGAATGCGAAATCGAAGACTTCCGCGGCAAGCGAATTCTCGAAATCGGTTTCAAGAACGGCCTATTCCTTGACGAGTGTTACAAGGCCGGCTTGGCACCTGTGGGCCTGGAGATAAACAAAACGTATTGCGATACCGTCAGCGCAAAATTCCCGCACGTGGAGGTGCTCCTTTATGACGGTGGCACATTTCCCGTGGCGGACACCTCATCCGATTTTGTCGTTTCCTTTCAGGTCCTTGAACATGTCCGCTCAATCGAGCATATATTCAGTGAATGTGTCAGGGTTCTCAAACCGGGTGGTGTGATGTACCACATTTGTCCAAACTATTTCTCCTTCTATGAGGGCCATTATGCAATCATCTGGTTTCCATTTCTGAATAAATCTCTTGGCCGGACCTACCTCAAACTTCTCCGTCGTGACCCCGCTCAATTCGAGAATCTTAACCCCATAAAACCGCGAGCCGTCGCCAGGGCCTTAAAGACCCAGAGAGAGAAGATAAAAGTCATCTCTCTCGGACGAGCCGAGTTCGTGGACAGATTTAACCACCAGCAGATTGACAAGGTAAATCAGAAGTTGCTCAGAGCTGCCCTAAAGGTTATGCTTACTCTGCCGCCGTTGATAAGGAACGGCCTGTTACGTCTGATTGCCGGCATTAATTTATATTACCCAATTACCATTATTGCCCGACACCTCTGAACTCTGCGTGTATGGCTGGGTATGCGAGTCAAATGTAGTTGACAGGATAATGACGATAGAAGCGCCGAAAAAAATCAAGGTTTGCTTTGTCGCTCCGAAAGCGTATCCGATATTCAATCCGGACAGGGGGAATTACTTCGGCGGAGCTGAGGTTGATTTGTATTATCTGGCGACTGAATTTGCGCACGACAGCAATTTTGAAGTCAGCTTCATTGTGGCCGATTACGGTCAGAACGATATAGAGGTAATCGAAGGCGTGACTGTTCTAAAGGCGCTTGATTTCCGCCGCAATGTGCTGAACGGCCTGCTGCGAACCTGGGGCGCTTTGAAGCGGGCTGATGCCGACATCTATGTGATGAAGTGCGCCTCGGCGGGTGTGCCTTTGGTGGCGGCGTTTTGCAAATTACACCACAGAATCTTTCTGTATCGCATCGCCCATTTATTTGAAACCGACGGAACCTATGCCAGGCAGCACCCCATTCTGGGAAGGTTGTTTGCCTGGTCATTGCGGCAGGCGCCCATAGTTTTCGCCCAGAATGCAACCGACGCTGAGAATCTGACAAGGACGATGGGTATATCATCGAGAGTGATTCCGAACGGCCATCGACTACAGCAGGTTCAACAACGGACTCGCGACACGATTCTGTGGGTCGGCCGCGATGACCCAATCAAAAAACCCGAACGATTTCTCGACCTCGCCAGAGCCGTCCCGAATGAGCATTTCACTATGGTCTGCCAGACACTGAATAATGACCAGCATTACGCAAATCTTATCACAGAGGCCAGCAAAATCCCGAATCTGCAGTTTATTCGACATGTGCCTTTCAACCAGATAGACGCTTACTTCCAGCAGGCCAAAGTCTTTGTCAACACCAGCGATGCGGAGGGTTTCCCAAATACGTTCATCCAGGCCTGCAAATGCGGTACTCCGATACTGTCCTTAAGCGTCAATCCCGACGATTTTCTCGGCCGGCACCGCTGCGGCTTTTGCGCCGACGGCGACTGGGATTCGTTTGTCAGGATGTTCCGGGAACTGCTTATCCCCCAAAACGCCCAACAATATGGTGCGAATGGGCGACGCTTCGTTGAACAAAATAATGATATCGCTAAAATTGTTCCGTTGTATAAACAGGTTTTTCAGCAGCTAACCAGCAGGTGATTGTAATGCCGACAACCACAGATAATCAGCCCTGTATCCCACAGAGAGAACGTCTCGTCAAGTGGACGAACTATAAGAGAGAGATTGAGCTTGATGCCGTCAGCAAGTGGCTGCTGCCCAGAGCGCAAAAGCGTCAAAAACTGCTGGAAATAGGCGGCGGCAACGGTCTGTTGGCAAAAAAACTCGCTGATATGGGTTTCGTCGTCACTTCGATTGACCCTTCGCCGCGGACGCCGTTACAATTCCCTGTTGAGAAGGGCGACTGCACTGATTTGCACTTTGAAGACAATAGCTTCGATGTCATATTCTCGTCCTGTGTTCTGGAACATATTAGCGAGCTTGATACCGCGTTTTCCGAGATGGACCGCGTCCTCAGAAAAGACGGAATTATGGTGCACTCGATGCCGACTCATTACTCAATGATATATACTATGCTTACACAGCCGGTTGGCTACCTCATAAAAATCGGCCTTATCCTCAAATACGGCTTCAAATTCTTGGCCAAATTCTTTGCAAGGCCGGCTCCGTCGCACCAGCCCCAAAAGCAGACCACGGATGCGGCGACCCCTTCCGTGTACAGCAAGGCTAATCTTAAAATGGCGATTGCTTTTGCCAATCCCGTAAGATTCTTTATCCCGTGGCCTCATGGCGTGGCCAAAAGCTGCTTTGAGGAAATACGAAACTGGAAGCCGGAGGTCTGGCGCAGTAAATTCCAGCGGGCGGGTTTCAAAATTGTCGAAACAATATCGCTTCCGGCCGCGTACTCTATGCACGCGGTCTTCCCTTATAGGTTTATGAAGCTTAGATACTGGCTCGGTCGAAAAGGCAAGGGTATGGGATGCTCTTTTCTGCTGGCAAAACCCTGACTCAATTAAAAAGGTTATCTAAATGTGCGGAATCGTCGGCTTTAACCGGCTAACATATAAGCTGCAATCTATGCTGGAAAATAATTGCTATGTCGGATACGGTTCCAATGGCCGCAGATATGCCGAACGGTATCACGACATAATCAAAATCGCCGCCGAGTATAAGTCCATCTTTACCCGGCTCGTTGATAAAAAACGCTGGACGTGATTATACGTATGGAATTATAATGATTGGCAGGTAAGAATACGCCGTCGGCGGGGGCAGATTGTTGGATGTGGTTATTCCATATAATCCAAAAGATGGATACGTCGAGGGCACTTAAACGTTGTTGTTCGGAGTAAAGAAGCGATACATAACTCAACTGGAAATGTTTTTTGTTACTTAAAGGGTAGATTACAGAATTCTGAAGGATGCTTAAAATGATGATTTGCCGTATGTGTCAAAGTAGAAATTTATATAAATTTTTAGACTTGGGTTTTACGCCGCCAGCCGACCAATTTAGGAGAAAAGATCAATTAAGAGAGCCCGAGACTTATTATCCGTTGGAAGTATACATGTGCGAAGATTGTGGCTTGGCCCAGCTTGGTTATGTTGTTTCGCCGGAAATACTCTACAGAAACGATTATCCATACGAGTCATCAACAACAAAGGCTGGACGTGAACATTGGACAAAATTTGCAAAGAGAGTAGTGCAATTTTTAGGGTTAAAAAGAGATGAGTTGGTTGTCGATATTGGTAGTAACGTTGGTGTATTGTTAGGGGCCTTTAAAGATGAAGGTATGCGGATCCAGGGGGTCGATCCGGCAGCCAATATTGTGATGTTAGCTCATGAAAGAGGCATTGATACTATTTGTGATTTTTTTAATACTGAAACAGTTGGAAAAATTATAGCAGAGAAAGGCAACGCTTCGGTGGTGACCGCAACAAATGTTTTTGCCCATGTGGATAACCTTTATTTGCTTATGGATGATATTAGTAGGCTGCTTAAAAGCGACGGAGTATTTATTTTCGAGGCGCCATATTTTGTAAATCTTTTAAAGAACATTGAGTATGACACAATTTACCACGAACATCTTTCCTATTTGTCGGTAAAACCTTTGATTTCTTTCTTTAAAAAATTCAGGATGGAGATTTTTAATATTGAGCAGGTAGACATCCATGGCGGTTCTTTTCGCGTTTATATCGGCAAAGTTGGCGCGCGCAAAGTATCGGATATTGTTTCCCGTATGTTAAAAGAAGAAGATGATATGCATCTATATTCGAATGAAGTGTTATTGGATTTTGCGCAAAAGGTTGAGAAAAATCGAAGAGAGCTTGTTTGGATGCTTCAAACAATAAAGCACAAAGGGCAAACAATAGCAGGAGTTAGCGCTCCTGCAAAAGGCATGACTCTGTTAAACTATTGCAGGATAGGAAATGAAACATTGGACTTTATCACGGAGAAATCTACTTTAAAAATTGGTAGATTTACGCCTGGTGTGCACATACCAGTGGAACCCGATTCTTATTTACTTGAGAAAAAACCTCATTACGCATTGCTCTTGGCCTGGAATTTCTCGAATGAGATTATTGCCAATCTTAACGATTTCAGAAAACAAGGAGGGAAATTTATTATTCCTATCCCTGCGCCTAAAATTATCAATCGAGAAGATTGAGGATGACGTCATGAAAAAAACAAATCTTGGGGTATCTTTTCGCGATAAGAGGGGGGATATAATTGATTTGATTGCGAAGGAAAAAATAAATGCAGTTACATTAATAACATTTAAAAAAGGCGCGGTCCGTGGGAATCATTACCACAAGAAGACTATTCAGTGGAATTGTATATTATCAGGAAAAATTAAGTTCCTTACCCAAGCGCCCGGAGGACATGTCATTAAAATCATTGCCAAAAAAGGAGATTTTGTTGTTACCCCCCCCAAAGAAAGACACGCTCTTATTGGAATGGAGGACTCCGAACTTCTTGTACTTACAAAAGGGCCCAGAGGAGGCAAAGAATATGAAAAAGACACCTTTAGACTTAAAAAACCATTGACGGGACGAAGATAACCAAAAATTCAATAACCTGCGCGCCTGAGGGACAAAAATGAAGAGATGGATACCTGTCTCACAGCCTTACTTGGATAATGCTGAGAAATTAAATGTGGCCGATGCTCTAAATAAAGGTGCCATATCCGGTCTTTTCGGAGAGTATATACCGCGATTTGAGGAGGAATTTGCCGCCTATTCTGACTGTAAATATGGTATAGCAACAACTAGCGGGACGACCGCTCTTCACCTTGCGATGCTTGCATTATCTATTGGGAAAGACGATGAAGTCTTAGTGTCAACTTTGACTAACATGGCAACATTTTTCGCAGTGATTTATCAGGGTGCACGACCAATTCCTATAGACATAGAGGAGGATACGTTTAATATTGATACAACGCTGCTTGAGTCAAAAATCTCATCCCGCACCAAGGCTATCCTGGTGGTTCATTTGTTTGGTCATCCAGTGGACATGGATCCAATTATATCGCTGGCCGAAAAATATAATTTGTATGTCATAGAAGATTGCGCTCAGGCTCATGGAGCCACTTATAAGGGCAAAAAAGTCGGTAGCATAGGTAATATTGGCTGTTTCAGTTTTTATGCCAACAAGATCATAACAACTGGCGAAGGAGGTATGGTTACTACAAATAATGCCGAGCTGGCCGATAGAGCCCGCTCGCTTAAATCTTTGGCGTTTGGTGATTCAAATAAATTTATGCATAAGGACGTTGGATACAATTACCGTATGACAAATGTGCAGGCCGCTATTGGCTGTGCTCAACTTGGGAAGATCGAAAATATAATTAGTAGCAAGAGAAAAATAGCCGCCTTTTATACTGACAGACTTTCTTCTTTGGATGCATTACAACTCCCTCTGGAAAAAGCTTATGCGAGGAATGTTTATTGGATGTATCATATCAATTTGCTCGGGCCCGTCGCTACCAAGCGTGAATTTATTATGGAAAAACTTCTGGAATGGGGAATTGAAACCAGGGAAGGTTTTGTTCCCTATAATATGCAGGAAATATTTATAAACAGGGGATGGGTTAATCTCGAAGATTGTCCCAGGGCCAATCGTGTGGCGCTAAGTAGTTTTTATCTTCCCAGTGGACCATTATTGGCGGAAGAAGAACTTGAATATGTAGTTGGTAAACTTAAATTGGTTTTGAACTTAACGGGGACATGATGAACAGCTCGGAAAGATAATTATATGATAACACCTGTTTTTGGCCCTCAGTACGCCAACCAGTACGACTTGCTGTATGGTGACAAAGATTACCAGGCCGAGTGCGACCTGCTTGAAAAGGTCTTCCAGCGTTATGCGAGGGGTTCTATCAAGACCATACTGGATTTGGGGTGTGGTACCGGCGGCCACGCAATTCCGCTGACCAACCGCGGCTATAAGGTTGTGGGCGTGGACCGCTCGCAGGATATGTTGTCGCAGGCAAAAGAAAAGACCCAGTCAGCCTTTTCGATACCGACGCCCAATATACCGACTTTTATCGAAGGGGATGTGCGTAATGTGGATGTGGGGAGGCAGTTCGATGCCGTATTGATGATGTTTGCCGTGCTGGGCTATCAGTTGACTAATGAGGATGTGCTGGCTTCGCTGAGGACGGTGCAAAAACATCTGAAACCGAACGGGCTTTTTGTATGCGATATGTGGTATGGGCCGGCGGTGCTGACGGTGCACCCAGGCGAACGGGTGAAAGTGGTTCCCACAACAGATGGGAAACTCATCCGGACCGCATCTGGCCGGCTGGATGTCTATAACCACCTTTGCGAAGTTCGTTTTCATCTTTGGCGCCTCAGCGGTAATCAGGTGGTCGGCGAGACGGAAGAATCACATCTGATGCGTTACTTTTTCCCGCAGGAACTGACGCTGTTCTTTAGCCAGGCGGGCCTGACTATGTTGAATATCCGCTCCTTTGATGACCCCCAAAGTGCCCCCGATGAAGGCACATGGAATGTTTTGGTGATAGGAACAAAAAGTGAACAGTAGCGTTTCAACATCCTGCACAGTCCGATTTGACCTCCTGTATTGCATCCCTTCTCTTGTCATCTGATAATCTCGTTAAATGTAGGGTGGCTCGTGTGGGCCGAGAGGTATAAACGATGAAGGTAAACATTATTTGCGGCGAAGATTTGAATGCATGGATAGTGGGTAAATTCGCCCGCAAGCTCAATGACGAATTGGACAAGATGGGAATCGAGTCAGGTATAAGCAAAGATTCTCGTCCGGAGGCGGATGTTAACCACTATATCCTGTATGACGCTTTTAAGAACAGACAAAAGTCAAGAGTCGACACCCTGATGATTACTCATTTAGACACGCCGGGTAAAATCCATCACATAAAAAAGCAACTGGAAATAGCTGATATGGGGGTATGTATGTCCTCCCAGACGGTTGAGAATCTCGTTAATGCCGGAGTACCGAGAGAAAAGTTATGCTATATAAACCCGGCACATGATGGATTGATTAAACCCCGGCCTGTAGTCATTGGTATCACAACCAGGGTTTATCCCGACGGAAGAAAAAATGAGCATTATATTTTAGACCTCATAAAACATATCAATCCCGAGGACTTCAAATTTAAAATTATGGGAGACGGCTGGCAAAATATTGTTGATGCGATGAAAAAGAACTTCTTCGAAGTTGAATATTACGAAAACTTTGACTACGAAATATATAAAGAGCTTATACCGACGCTGGATTATTATCTATATGTCGGAAAAGATGAAGGGCAGATGGGGTTTGTAGATGCCCTGGCAGCTGGCGTCCCTACCATTGTAACCCCGCAGGGGTTTCATCTGGATGTCGTTAATGGCATAACTTACCCGGTGGATAATTTTGACGATGTCTTGAATGCCTTCAACGACATCGCACTAAAAAGGAGAAGGTTAATCGATTCGGTCTCAAATTGGACGTGGGAGGAATACGCCAAAAAGCATGTCAGAATGTGGACTGTTCTGCTTGAGCGGGGGTACCGTCCGGCTACAAGCCAAAACGCATCTCCGGGGCCGGGAGCGATGCTCGCCAGCAGGGGTAGAATTTGGCTGGAATTGGCGATAAGAGGCGTTTTTCATCGCTATTTTAACCGGAGAGGATGGTTTAAGCGGACAAGGAAAAAATCTTCCGGTTATGATTGAATAATTTCACCCTGAAGATTTCAGCAGGTGCCGGACGTTTGTCCTGAAGTATATTTCATATATCGTTACGCGAAACGCGTAGCCGACCACCGCCGCTATCGCCGCCCCTCTAATACCCATCAACGGAACCAGAATCACGTCCAGAATAAGGTTTAGCAGCACCTGCAGCACCGCTGCGGTCTGCGTCACCCTGTATTTCTTTAACGCGTCGAAAACGGCATCGTAAAAAACATTATAAAGCCCCAGCACTGAACCTGTAAGCAGAATCCTTACAATAGTCACCGAGTCCTGGTACACGCCCCGGTAAACAACCTTGAATACATACGGGGCGAGGACAAAACACACCGCGATACCCGCAAGACCGAGAAGAAATATCTTTGGTCTCTTGACCAGCAGGTACTCGCGGATTTTTACGCTGTCATTGATGTGCTGACTGACAAACGGTAGAAAGTAAACGTATATGATAAAGACGAGCATATTGATCCCTTTGAAGATGTCGTAACCGAGGTTGTAACTGCCTACATTGCTCATCGAAGTCAAAAACCTCAATACGATACTGTCTCCCCACCCTATGAAATAGGCGGCTGTCGTGCCGATGATAATCCACTTTGCAAAAGCTAAGATGTCCCCAAAATGCTGCCTGTCAAATACAAACGGCGTCAGCAAACCAAAATCAAGACGAGGCGTAAACACAATGGCAACCAGTAACCCGGATATGAAATATACGAGAAATACGGTCTGTATATTTATTCTGCCGGCCAAACAGAATGCAGATACACAGATAAGAGAGGTGCTCCCAAACACAAATTCGGCAAGTGCGTTCCGCATCCTCTGACCGAGCGCCAGAAAAAGGTTGCAAAGAACCGTCTTAAGAGCAATGCCAACAAACGCCATAACAACAAAAAACAGGTCCTTCAAAGAAATCTTCGCAAACCATACAATCACCTTGCCGCCAAATATGATTACAAGCAAAAACACAGTCATGCTAAAGGCGTAAAACGTGCATTGAACCGAAAACGACTTGTTTATTTTCCCCGTCTTTCCTCTCTCTTGGCTGGCAAAAACAACGAATGGCGTTTGCATATAGGACAAAAGCAGCGACGCAAAGAAAAACAGCACCATCTTAGTAAGGTAGTAGCTGCCCAGCAATTCGGACGAGAAGAACCGTGCAATAACCAGTGGTGCAATCATCCCGAGACCTTGACCAAGGGCGCCGAGAAAACCGAACTGTAAAAAAGCCTTGCCTTCTGTTAGTTCTTGTTTGATTCTCTTAAGCATAGCACGCAGCGCTTTATTCGGCTCTCGCAAATACCAACCGAAACGGGAATCTGCGAGACAGCGTCATCACCTGCTGTTTAGTATTTGCCGCGAATGATTCGTCGACAGAGTATTGGCATCCGCCAAGCGGGCGGACTTTTTTCAGCACCGCATTCACCAACTCGGCTATATTGTCCATCTCCGCGGCGCCCATACCGTTTTTCGTGACGATGGGAGTGCCAAGACGGATGCCACTTGTCAAGTTTGGTTTGTCATCATAGGGCAGCAGCATTTTATCGACGACTATTCCGCAGTCTTCGAGACTTTTTTGTGCGATGACGCCGGTCAGGCCTTTTCTTGAGTTTGCGACGTTTATCAGAATCATATGGTTGTCCGTGCCGCCGGTGAGGACATCATAGCCCAGGTCAAGCAGATTACGTGCCAGGTGCTTTGCATTTTCGATGACTTTGAATTGCCGGGTTTTATACTCGTCGCTGAGCGATTCTTTGAAGAAGACCGCTTTGGCGGCTATGTGATTGAAATAGGGTGTACCCTGGATGCCGGGAAATGTTGCCTGCTGGATGTGCTCCCATAATGGCATATCCCTGCCCCAGGCTTTTACTTGCAGGTCGTAGTCTTTGCCCATTAATATAAGGCCGCCGCGGGGTCCGCCGGACTTGTATGTGCTTGTCGTCGTAAAATGCGCATAGTCTATTGGAGAAGGATGAGCACCGGCAATTACAAGTGCCGCAATATGCGAAATATCGGCCAGCAGGTACGCACCCACCTCGTCTGCGATTTCTCTGAACTTCGCAAAATCTATTTTTCTCGCATAAGCACTGGCACCACATATAATCAGCCTGGGTTTGAATTCTATGGCCTTGTCTCTGATGACATTGTAATCCAGAAGAAAAGTTGCCTTATCGACGGGATAGCTTCCTATCCTGAAGAATTTATTGGCAAGCGAGCCGGCTCCTCCGTGCGAGGGGTGTTCTCCCTGCTCTGTGCCGAGACTTAATATTTTATCGTTCGGCTGGAGCACTGCGGTAAGCACAATCTGGTTTGCTGCGGTTCCGGAATGAGGCTGAACATTAGCGTATTTTGCGTCGAAGGCCTGTTTTGCTCTGGCGATTGCCAGGGTTTCTATTTCGTCGACGACCTCACAGCCGCCATGCCATCTGGCTCCCGGGAAACCTTCCGCAGTCTTATTTTGAATTATCGAGCCCAGTGCTGCCAAAACCGCCCATGAGCATTGGTTTTCCGCGGCGACAAGCTGCAGGGTGCTTTGCAGCCTTTTGTACTCTTTCAATATCAGTTCATAAATCTGAGGGTCTGTTTGCTTCAGAGCGGCTGATATTTCATCGTGAGGGGTTTCGAAATCTGTCTTGTCCGATGCCATTCGGCGCATTTGCAAATTCTTCCCAGCCATGGGGTAAATATCTTTCCTGTCTTTGCTGATTTTCACTATGTCACAAAAAGCCTGAGAATATCATTGTACGTTAGATACAAGAACACTGCTGCGATCAGGACCAATCCTGCGTATGATATTACTTCCTGCACACGGACGCTCAAGGGGGCGCCTTTTATTTTCTCGACGAGCAATAAGAGGAATACGCCGCCGTCCACTACAGGGATAGGCAGGAAATTTACGACAGCTAAATTGGCACTTATAAAAGCGAGTAAATACAAAAATGTAATAAACGACCGCTCAACAGCTTTGTACGCCATCGTTGCTATTCCCACCGGCCCGCTCATAGCTTCTGGTCTTACATCCCTGGCCAGGAGTCCTTTGATTGTAGCATATGTTTGAACAATGAAGCCGACGCTTTTCTTACAGGCCATCACGATGGCCTGTGCCGGCCCGTCGGCTTTGTATAACCTTTTCATAAAATCGAATGGTACAATTTCCGCCGGGTTTGATTTGACGGTGATAAGGTTTTCATCAGCCGCTACATCCACAGCGACACCGCTGGTTTCATGCTCATCAAGGCGATATTTAATCACAATTTTTCTGCCGGTATTTTGCCTGAGTTCGCGGATTACATCATAAAAACTTGAGACCTCAACGCCGGCAACAGTTGTTATCTCGGCTCCCGATGGGATTTCCAGCCTGGGAGGGCCGGCCTCGGCGGTGATGGTACTGGCAACTACCGGATGCTCGGCATCAAGAGCAAGGCCAATGCCAATCATCACGCGGTTGGCAGCAGCGGTGCGCTTAGGCATAACTGAAACTGTAACGGTTTTCTCGGTTCCTTCCGGGGCTTTACGTAACACTTTGATGGGCAATTCTTTGTTTTCGTGTGCGGTAGTAATTTCACGCATTTGGTTATAAGTGGGATTCTCAACGTCTCCTACTGCGAGGATGATGTCACCAACTTTGAGCTTATTGTCGTTGTTGTCTTCAGGGAGCTCGTCTGAGACAAGTGTGATTCGCAGACGCGGCACCATGGAATAGATGTGCCCCAGTTCGGATTCGGAGCCAACTTCTGTTTTTCCGATGGTCAAAGATAACGGCAGTTGTGATTCAATTAACTCTGTTTTTCCGCTCCGGCCGGTTCGCTCAGCTAAAATCGTTACCGCTGGGACAAGGGCATCCTGAACTATCTTCTCGAACTGCCAGTAGCTCTGAACATCTCTGCCGTGAACAGCTTTAATTCTGTCACCCGGGCGAAGCTGCGTTCTGATGAATAAATCGTCGGCGTCGGCTTTGCTCAACTGGGCAACGGTCAAGCTCATCGGCTCACTGATGCCAGGGAGCCTTATCGGCATGCCCAGCATCTCCTTAGCTACAATCCCAAACTCTTCCTGCGAACCATCCGGATGCCTTACCCTCAGTGGAATCTTTTCGCCTGTATCTGACAGAGCCGCCGCAATCACGATATCGCTAAAGTCGAGGTTGTTGCTTTTGCCTGCTATCTCGATTATTTCGTCACCGGGCTTTAGTCCCGCCTGGGCCGCCGGCGAATCAGGCACCACCCCGCCAACCACGGCGGGAATCCGCTCTATACCGGCCAGATAGACCCACATAAGAATCACAACGGCGGCGAAACAATTGAAAATAACCCCGGCTGCCGTCACCGCCATACGAACGGCGACGGACTTGTTCCCGAATGCTCGGGGGTCGTCACTTTGCTTATCTGCTCCGACGTCTTCCTGCCCCAGCATCTTCACATAACCGGCTACGGGAATAAGTCCGATGCGGTATTCCGTTTCCCCTGCGGCGGTTTTTCTGCCGATGCCGATTGTGAAGCTGAGTCGGCCGTCGCCATCCGGGTCATTGTCTTTTGGGAAAAACTTCGGCAGTATTCTAAACCGAAAGCCATCCGCTGTTTTTCGAACGCCCAACAGGACCGGCGGCAGGAAAATCGAAAACGTTTCGACTTTTATATCGAAGAGCTTAGCAACTATGAAGTGACCGCACTCATGAATAAAAACAACCGCGCTAAAACCCATCACGGCGAGAAATATATTCCAGGACACGGGCAGAAGCCGCTCCCGCAGTTTATCGAAATTGGCACTGAAGAGATAAACGACTGCCAAAGCGACGATAACAAATAATATCAACGATGGGTATTTTTTTGCCGAATCTTTTTCTCCGGGCATCCGGTAACCTCCAGATTTACAGTTTTACGGGTTTATGAGGCATCAGTTCCCTTACGCTCTTACGCTTTTATGCTTTTGTGCTCTTTGTTTAACCTCTTTTCTGGCCCAGGCGTCCGCCTCTAAAAGCTCCTCGAGTGAAGCGGTGTGTTTAATATTATGTTTGTTAAGGCAATGTTCGATGAGTTCGACTATGCTGACAAAGCTGATTCTGCCTGCCAGGAACTCCTCGACCGCTGCCTCATTTGCGGCGTTAAAAACGGCTGCGGCAGTGCCGCCATTTCGGGCCACTTCATAACCTAACGGCAGAGCGCGGAACATTTTTACGTTGGGTCTTTCGAACGTGAGTTTTCCCAATTCATCGAGTCTCAAATGTTTTGAAATCCCAGCTACCCGCTGCGGATACGTCAGGGCATATTGAATCGGAAGACACATATCGGGCGTGCCGAGCTGAGCTATTACTGAGCCATCCACGAATTCGACAAGTGAATGGACTATGGACTGCGGATGAATTAGAACATCAATTTTTTCAGCCGGCATATCAAAAAGCCAACGCGCTTCAATAACTTCGAGCGCCTTGTTCATCATAGTCGCTGAGTCAATGGTAATTTTCGGCCCCATATTCCAGACCGGATGTGCCAATGCCTGCTCGGGCGTAACATTTTCGATGTCTTCGATGCTCGCTTGTCTGAATGGTCCGCCGGAACCGGTGAGTATAATTCTGCTCACCTGCTCGCGATGGCCTGCCTGCATTGCCTGGAAAATCGCGGAATGCTCGCTGTCCACCGGCAGAATAGTACAGTCGTTTTCCCTGACTGCACGTGTAAGCAGCTCACCTGCAACGACAAGAGACTCTTTGTTCGCGATAGCAAGCCTTTTACCTTTCTTTGCCGCTGCGAGAACGGCCGGCAGGCCCGCCACGCCAACAATTGCAGTTAGAACGATATCGGCGTCGTCCGACTGCGCAAGCTCTATCAGACTCTCCGGCCCGGCTGAAATCTTAACATCCAAACCGCCTACCAAATTGCGAAGCTGCTTCTCGCAGGCGGCATTTGAAATAGCGATAAGTTTCGGCTTATAGCGTTTTGTCTGCTCCGCCAGAAGCTCAACGCTGGTGTGGGCGCTTAGTGCCACGACCTGATACGCCGGCCCCAGCGCATCGATTACCCGCAGTGTGCTTCTGCCAATCGAGCCTGTAGAGCCCAGAATAGCGATACATTTTACCATAACTATTTTTTGCGATTTGGTTTTATCATCGTGAGTCGCCGACGCTCCAAGGGACTCCGCCGAAGCAGCTTCGTCCCTCACGCGAAGGCGGAAGCTATGGCGACGGAGCGAAGTTCTGCACCTTATATCTCGCATCAATCTTTTTCATTATACCGCTTCAGTATGGAAAAACCACTCCCAATTATGATTAAGCAACTCTGCTGCAACCGGCTGCATAGATGGGACTTTGCTGTACACCATCACAATGATAGATAGGGAACGTAAGACTCTCGTAGAAACCGGCACATAGATGGGGGGCAGATTGTTTCGGGGCAAGTATTTAATTTAGGTCCGATATTTATGGCGGGTCGGAAAACGTTGCCCTTATATAAGGTTGTATAGCCTCAGAGGACCATAATATATGCAGTAGATGGGGTGTTTTCCGCCTTAGTCGGAGGAGGGGGAACTATATCCGATATTTTTTCGTCCCAATAAACAGCCCATAGGGGGAAATGCCGAGATTTTGGCTAATTGCGAACTATAAGTAACTGATTACGGCAGTCTTAGGAAATTTTTGAGTGTTTTTTTGGGGGGTAAGTTATTGCTTTGAATAGAGAGCTTTTCCGAATTGAAGAAAATGATACGAAAAGTTTTGAGGAACTTGCCGGGGGGATTTGAAGGAGAGCAGTAATTATGCCCACGCAAAAACAAATTACAATTCGATTTTCTGTATTTTTATTGATGTTATGGCTGATTTCCGGTTTTGGTTTGCAAGCACTCGCAAGGGAAAAGGACCCAAATGAGCAAACGGCTTCATCCGAAGCGATTCATAAGGAAAATACAGGTGGTAACTTGTCTGCTCAGCCTGAGCACAAAAAAGACTCTCGCGGGTGGACGGGTCGTTTGTTCAGCCCAATACTAAAATACACCCCCCAGGAGATGGAAGTGCCGTACCAGCTGCTTCCAGAGTCGCTTGAATCCTGGAAAAACTTCAAGAAAAATATGGAAGAAAAGTATGGCACGAGTATTGGGATAACGCTGGATGACCATCATCAACAAATCCTCAATGGGCCGGGGGCTCGCAAGGGACGGAATATCTTCTGGTGGAACTTGACCCTTAAACAGAAGCTCTGGGAAGGCGGCAAGCTGATTTTCAAGGCCAGGGGAAGCCTCCCTGACAACGAACCTCCCAATGGCATTACGCCTCTGGTTGGCACTAAACTCAACCTTGACTGGGCAGCTTACGAAACAGCGTCGCTCTATGTGGCAAATGTTTACCTTGAACAAAAGCTCTTAAACGACAAGCTCCTTATCGCACTGGGTAAGTTGAATTTTCCTGACTATTTTGACGAGAATAAAGTGGCAGGATGGGATTTCTTCTCTCACTCCTTGGCCAAAAGCCAGGCATTTCCGCACCGGTATCATACCATTGGTGCCCTCGGACGGTATGATTTGTCGGACCGGCTTTATGTGCAGGCCGGTATATCTGATGCACAGGGAATCCGCTCGGAAACAGGCTTGAATACTGCCTTCTACGATGAGGATTATTTTATAACGATGGGTGAGCTGGGGATAAAAACCAAAAACAGCAAAGGGCTCGAAGGCAATTACCGCTTCGACCTCTGGTATGACCCACAGCCACTAACAAAACATAAGGGTGGGTCTGAGCGGGATACGATTGGTTTCGGTGTCAGCTTTGATCAGATGCTGTCAGAGAAAGTAGGTGCTTTTCTGCGGTACGGCTGGGATGATGGACGTGTCCGCAAATTCGCCGACTACTGGAGTCTCGGGGGCACTTGGACGGGCCCACTTCCCGTACGTAGCAAAGATGTCCTGGGATTTGGTTTTGGACAGGGTATTACCCACCACGAATACCGAGAGGCCAAAAATGCCACACACACAGAGAGTATTTTCGAGGTTTACTACAAGATTTATATTACTGAATGGTGTTCACTTACTTTAGACCTTCAAACACTCCTTAATCCGGGAACTAATAGTCATAACGATACTGCTGTTATTCCTGGTTTTAGGGTAAAGATGGTTTTCTAACGTGTTGTGGAAAAGTAGAATTTATTGGCTGATAAGAACAGAAACAGAAAGAGTTGAAAGGAGAGTTAAAAATGAGTGGTAGAAAATTCGCCATCAAAATCGGAAGGGAAGTATGGTTAACGGTATTACTTGTGATAATTGCCGGCATTGCGGTGGTGCTTTTTCTCAGAGGGAGAACACCTGTGGTATCCAGAGCGGAGCTGGCCAGAGAGGTCGAAAAGGTAGTTTCCCCTGAGGCTGTCAGACCTGCAAAGCACTTTAAAATTCTGCATATAATGAGTTATCACTTACCGTGGAGATGGACTGAGGAACAGTTGGCGGGATTCAAGGAGGCTTTGGGTGACCTTGATGCAGAATACAAGGTCTTTCAGATGGATACCAAACGGCACAGTTCTGAAGAGTGGAAGTTAAAGGTTGCAGCCGAGGCAAAGGAACTTATCGACACTTGGAAGCCGGACCTGGTGTTCACAGATGATGATGATGCCCAGCGGTACGTTGCAAAGGATTATGTCAATACGGACATACCTTTTGTTTTCTGCGCAGTTAACGCGGAACCCGAGGAGTACGGATTTGTAGGCAGTAAAAATGTAACCGGTGTTTTGGAACGGATACACTTTGAGCAGACCTTGCAACTGCTTAAACAACTGGTCCCAACCGTTCACAAGGTAGCGATCATCACGGATACAGGAAAAATGTGGGTTCCTATAATAGAAAAGGAGATGAAGCAGAGCGAAAGCAGATTGCCACAGGGCATAGAAGTTACAGGTTACTATGTGCTCAGTACCTTTGAGGAGTACAAGAAGACAGTGAAAGACTGCGAAGGCAAGGTTGATGCGCTGGGGATGCTCGGTGTTTTTGAGTTTAAGGATGAAAATGGTAACAACGTGCCATTGGAGCAGGTACAACGCTGGACGGTGGAAAACAGCAGGTTGCCTGATTTTTCATTCTGGGATGACCGGGTCAAGAAAGGCACACTGTGCGCAGTTACGGTGTCGGGGATAGCTCAGGGCCAGGCAGCCGGCAAAATAGCGAGGGGGATATTGTCCGAAGGTAAAAGCCCCGCCAGCTATCCAGTGAAGGCGACTGAAAAAGGCATACCCATAATAAACCTTGCCAGGGCTAAAAAGCTAAATATTAACCCGGCGTCAAGTGTGCTCCTGACGGCTGAAGTTGTCACAGAGTTTACGTGGTGATAAGCTGTGAAACTCAAAATACGAGAGAAAATTCTGATAATTACAGTTACGACCTTTTTGCTTGCGATCGGCGTGAATACGCTGTTTATCAGCCGAATGTTCAGAGAAGGGTATTCTGCCGCGTTGCAGTCAAAGATGGACGTTATTGCTAACACGCTCAGGTCCCAGATGGAAAGGCTGCTAAGTCTGGGAATAGACGTGGATGATATTGAGGGATTTGAGGACCAGTGTCAGGAGATACTGTACAAACACAAAGATGTGGCTTACGTTATGGTGACACGAGCAAACGGCAAGATACTGTTTCACAATGACCCAACACGTCACAATACAATGATAAACGACCCTGGAATTCTCAAGGCTCTTAAACACGGCCAGCAAACAGCTTGTCTGTCTGAGGTCGGTGGGCGAACGTACTACAATACGGTTGTTCCCGTGGGAGATGGCTCAAATAAGCCCAGCATCGCCGTGATAGTGGGATTTCCCACTAAACTTATAGACAATAAGGTACAAGAACTTCGCCAGGACAGCTTTATGGTGGCTCTTGCATCTTTAAGCCTTACGACATTTTTATTGCTAACTATCCTTTCAATTTCAGTAACGAAACCTTTATCCAGCCTTGTTACTACAATTCAGCAGATCCGTGACAGTTCAGACCTGAGCAAGAGGGTGGAGATTGTCTCGAAGGACGAGGTAGGAAACCTTGCGCACTCGTTCAACCAGATGACCGAAGACCTGCAAAGGAGGACCACATCTATAGAAAACCTGAATCGAGAGATCGAGCACCGCAAAAAGGCGGAGCAGCGCCAGGCCCAGCTGCTCGAGGAACTGAAAAAGACAAATAGAGAGTTGAATGATTTTGCGTACATAACCTCGCACGACCTGAAAGCACCGCTGCGCGGAATTGCCACTCTGGCTAATTGGATATCAACTGATTACGCAGATAAGCTCGATGAGCAGGGTAGAAAACAAATAAATTTGCTTACCGGCCGGGTGAACCGAATGCACAACCTGATAGATGGAATCCTGCAGTACTCAAGAATAGGACGTGTTAAAGAAGAAAAGGTTGTGGTAAATCTAAATGAGTTTGTCCCAGAAGTTATTGATATGATTGCTCCACCGGAAAATATTACCATTACAGTTGAAAACGAATTGCCCACAATTGAGTGTGAACGAACACGGATTATGCAGGTGTTCCAGAATCTTATAGGCAACGCTGTGAAATATATGGATAAGCCGCAAGGCCGGATAAAGGTCGGATGTGTCGAAGAGAACGGCTTCTGGAAGTTCAGTGTGGCTGATAATGGGCCGGGGATTGAAGAAAAATACTTCGAAAAAATCTTCCAGATATTCCAGACATTGTCGCCACGTGATGAGGTTGAGAGCACCGGCATAGGTCTTTCATTGGTAAAAAAGATTGTTGAAATGTATGGTGGTAAAGTTTGGGTAGAATCAAAACCAGGCAAGGGCAGCACATTCTTCTTCACGCTGCCGAAACAAGAAACAGGGGTGAGAAATGAGGAACTCCAAGCCAATATTGTTGGTTGAGGACGATGACATAGATGCAATGACCACTCAACGGGCCCTTAATGAGCTTAAGGTCACAAATGAACTGATTCGTACGGTTGACGGTGAGGATGCGTTGGAGTACTTGAGGAAGGAGGGCAACCGGGAGCCATGTGTTATTCTATTGGATTTGAATATGCCGAGGATGAACGGATTCGAATTTTTGAAAATTGTCAAAGCAGATACTACGCTCAGAAAGATTCCTGTGATAGTTTTAACAACTTCAGATGACGACGAAGGCGTAGTCGAAAGCTTTGATTTGGGCGTTGCCGGTTATATCGTCAAGCCGGTGAGTTACAGTCAGTTTGTCGAGGCGATGAAAACAGTAGATGTGTACTGGACTCTGAGCAAATTGCCGGACGGCGTGGAGCAACCGCCTTTATTGAGTGGTGCATATCGGTCGGCAACATGAGTCCTTACTTATAATAAAACTAACGGAGAGGGCGGGCCCGACTACGCTGTCGCTTCGTCGGGTAAAATTCTTTTCCTTAGAGTCGCTTTTCCAGACGACGTCTTTAGGTATTTCTCAAGACGACGTGCGGTCCTCTCTGGTTTAACTGCGACGTAAGCTTCCAGAATCGCCGGGAGCCTCCACTTTATCGAAATTTCCCGTCCTCTTGTATGCTCTTCCATTCGTCTCTTAAGGTTGTTCGTTGAGCCGACATAGTATTCACCGTCAGCCATTCTCAGAATGTATACGTACCACATGTTTCAAACTCTAACGGCCATGCTGTTTTTGGCATAGAGGAAAAACGGCTACGCCGTTCGTAGCGTAGCGAAGAACGGAGAGGGCGGGATTCGAACCCGCGGTACGGTAAACCGCACACACGCTTTCCAAGCGTGCTCCTTCAGCCACTCGGACACCTCTCCACAAACTGTCGCTCACTCGTTACTCTAAATTCTCCGTTCGACGTTTCTCGAAGAATTCCTGTAAGATTTGGCTGCATTCGTCGGCTAAAACGCCGCTTGTAACTTCCAGCCGGTGATTCAGGTGACTATCCTGCGTGATGTTATACAGGCTTTTTACCGCGCCTGTCTTTGGGTCGTCGCAGCCGTAGACCAGCCGGTCAATCCTCGCTAAAACAAGCGCACCTGCGCACATTGGGCACGGTTCCAATGTAACATACATTGTGCAGCCGTTCAAATGCCAGTTCTCCAGTGCCGCAGCCGCTTGGGTAAGGGCGATTATCTCGGCGTGAGCGGTCGGGTCCTGAAGTTGCTCTCTTTGGTTGTATGCCTTTGCGATTACCTGATTGTTATGAACAATGACCGCCCCAATCGGCACATCACCATTCTCCTCGGCGATTTTGGCAGCCTCAATCGCCATCCTCATAAACTGCTCATCTTCTTTGGTTATATTTATCACGGACAATATGAGCTAGAGCCCATTCTATAAGACAGGAGAGATTTATTTACTACTCCACCAATTCATAGTTTCGGTCTTAAATACAAAGCTTTTAATTTGTTTATCTTTGGAGTATTTATCGATATACTCCTTGCTCATCTTCCACCCCGAAGCAAGTTTTTTCTTTGGACAGATTTTAAGCAAATGAGCCATTGGCAAAATGAACCCTCTGATAATATCGCCAGCATCGACAACTATAGCAAAATAGGGGATACACCCAAAAGCTTTACATGCGGCATTAGCTCTATCAAAGTCTTTGTTCGGTATGGTGATGTACTCTTCTTCAGCACCTTCTTTCCTTGTTCGACTCTTGACTGAAATACCCATTACTTCCTGTGTATGAGGGTTTCGTGCGATAATATCTATTCCTGTGTGGTCCACAAGAGCGCATTCAAATCCATATTTCGAAAGCCAATATAAAACGATTGTTTCCCCAAAGTTGCCTGCGATTTTTGAATGTCGTGTACTTTTTTTAATTTTCATCACTATATCGCCAATAATGATTGTGTGATTCCGTAGTGTAGGTTTCACCCCACGCCGTTTTTTAATTTTGCATTTTACAGAAAGTTGAGCAGTTGACCGCATTTGAGCCTTTATGTCTTTTCTACTGCTCACCTATTCAAATGCTCACCTGCTCTATTTTTTTCTCCTTTCCAGACCGTTAATCAGGCCGGAAATCATCTTGGAAATAACTTCAAGCTGATTAAGCATGTCGGAAAGTTTAACATCGGAAATAAACTGTTTTCGCTTCGCGATTTCCAACAGGGGAATACATTCCTGAACACTACCCCGAGCTATGATAAAGAAATTTCGTCTATCCCTTTTTGTAAATCTGCCATTGCCTTCTGCGATATTGGTTGCTATCGATAGAGATGCTCTATTGAGCTGGTCTGTCAGAAAATAATATCCTTTAGGGAATTCATCGGTAAGATTTATGATTTTCTCAGCTAAATCTACGGATTTCTGATAAACTTCGAGATTTTCAAACATAAAAGGCATTCTAAAAACCCTTTTTGAACAGTAGAGCAGTTGACCGCAGTTTCGCATTTTCACCTGTTCCACTGTTCAAATGCTCACCTGCTCTATTTTTTGCCAAGGGCAAAAAATACCCCCAAGGGGACTCGAACCCCTGTCGCCGGGATGAGAACCCGGTATCCTAGGCCGCTAGACGATGGGGGCATCGCGAACTTTATTTTAATAATAAAATCGAGGTTTGCCACACTTTTTTGAGGGCCGGGGGGTTTTTCTCAAACGGTATAAGTGGAGGAAGCTGTGGAGCCGCCTCTGCCGGTCCAGTTAGTATGGAAGAACTGGCCTCGCGGCTTGTCAACTCGTTCGTAGGTGTGCGCACCAAAATAATCCCGCTGGGCCTGTAGCAGATTTGCCGGCAAACGCTCGTGTCTGAAGCCATCATAAAACGTCAGAGCAGAACTAATCGCAGGTACAGGAGTACCCAGCTTTACCGCCGTAGTTACAACCCGCCGCCACGAGACTTGCGCCTTTGTTACCGCCCTCTTGAAGAATGGGTCGAGCAGGAGATTTTCGATATTCGGGTTTTTATCGAAGGCCTTTTTAATCTCGCCCAAAAATGCCGAGCGAATAATGCATCCGCCGCGCCAGACAAGGGCGATACCGCCATAGTTAAGGTTCCAGCCGTATTCCTTCGCCGCAGCACGCATCAGTTGATAGCCTTGTGCATAGCTTACAATCTTCGACGCATACAATGCCTTTCGCAAATCGTCGATGAATTTGGCCTTGTCGCCCCTGAACTGGGCTTTAGGGCCTTTCAGAATTTGGGAAGCCTTGACGCGCTCATCCTTCAAAGCCGACAAACACCGTCCGAAAACGGCCTCACCTATCAACGTCAGCGGCTGACCCGAATCCAAAGCCGCTACCACCGTCCACTTGCCTGTGCCTTTTTGGCCGGCCGTGTCTAAGATTAAATCGATAACCTCGTTGCCGTCTTCATCCTTATAAGCGAGTATATCACGTGTAATCTCAATCAGGTAGGAATTAAGCTCGCCTTTGTACCACTCGGCGAAAACATCGTGCATCTGGGCATTTGACAAGCCGAGACCTTCTTTCATCATCTGGTATGTTTCACATATCATCTGCATATCGCCGTATTCGATGCCATTATGGACCATTTTTACAAAGTGTCCTGCTCCATTTTCACCTATCCAGTCGCAACAGGGTTCGCCCTCTGGTGTTTTTGCACAGATGGTTTGGAAGATGGGTTTTACGTGCTGCCAGGCGGCAGGTGAGCCACCAGGCATCATTGATGGGCCTCGCAGCGCTCCTTCTTCGCCGCCGGAGACGCCTGTGCCGATGTATAGTTTGCCTTTACTCTCGACGTACTGCGTTCGGCGAATGGTGTCGGGGAAATGGCTGTTGCCGCCGTCGATTATGATGTCGCCATCTTCCAGATGAGGCAAAAGCAGGTCGATAAAATCATCGACCGGCTGGCCGGCCTTCACCATCAGCATAATTTTGCGGGGCCTTTTCAAAGATGCGACGAATTCTTCGATTGATTTACAGCCGATGATATTTTTGCTTTTTGCCCGGCCATTTATAAAATCATCCACTTTTGAGACGGTGCGATTGAAACAGGCGACTGTAAAGCCCTTGCTTTCCATATTAAGGATAAGATTTTCTCCCATGACCGCCAGGCCTATCAGGCCGATATCTGCCCTTGACATTTTTTACTGCTCCCTGAACTTGTTATTAACCTAAACTGTATTTTCGAATCTATCTTTGAAGGCCCACAGACCTATTGATGGTTTGGAGACGAAATAAATCTGCTCACCATTTGCCAGGGTGTTCAAACCATCTTTAAGCCGATGTGGGGTCGTACCGTTTTAGCATAACCCCCAGGAAACATCTTGAATCTCTCTCTTAACCAAATGGCTCAATCTGTCCCACTTTCGCTGACGTCAGACACTTCCTTTAGGGAAACTTTTTGTTAATTCGTAGATTTCATCCGCAAAATTGACGGCTTTCCTGTAAACATCGAGATTTTCGAATATAAACGCCATTTTGGAAAGTAGATAATCGAAATTAGACCGCAATCGAGAACGTATCAAATTTCGACTTTCGATTCTCGATTGCTCTGTTTTGAGCAGTCCTGCTGCTCAAAACAGAGAGGGCGGGATTCCGGCACGACGCCGGGCACCAAACACCGGAAACGACACCGGGGTGTCGAACCCGCGTAGCGGTGCTTCGCACCGCGCGTGTTCTCATCCCGCCTGTCTCAAGGAGCAACTTCACCGGAGAGGGCGGGATTCGAACCCGCGGTACCCAAAGGGCACACCGGTTTTCGAAACCGGCTCGATCAGCCACTCCGACACCTCTCCATAACGACCTCTCCAGCTATACACTCGCTGGCCTCAAATTTCAAGATTAAATTCAGGGCGTGAAAATATTCAGACGAAAGGTGTTGAAACCCAAAAGCCATTTACCTAAAATCCCATTGACTGATTATTATCGAAGGTTTCAGGGGTTTGCGAATGTATGTCATTCCAGCCATTGACTTGCGGCAGGGTAAATGTGTCCGCCTCATTCAGGGCCAGTACAGCCGCCAGATAACTTATGAGATCGACCCTGTCAAACAGGCCAGCCAGTTTCTCTCCGCAGGTGCGAAGTGGCTTCACATCGTTGACCTCGACGGGGCGAAGCTCGGCAAGCCTGTCAATACCGAGATAATATCTGTAATTTCAGCTCTCGGAAGGCTCAAAATCGAGGTCGGAGGTGGAATCAGGGACGAGGCTTCAATAAAGGAGCTTCTTGATATGAATGTGGAGCGTGTGATAATTGGAACAAAGGCCGTAAGTGACTTCGAGTGGTTCAGCGAAATGGCTCAGCAGTTCTCAGGCAAAATCGTACTCGGCCTCGATGCCAGAGGCTCCAGGGTTGCTACCGACGCCTGGACAAAGGAAAGTTCCCAACAGCTTCTCGAGGTTGCCATCGAAGCTGCCAAACTGCCGCTGGCTGCCATAATATACACCGATATCACAAAGGACGGCATGATGACAGGGCCAAATCTCAAAAGAACAAAGGCTCTAATCGATGCCGTTCAAATCCCCGTCATAGCTTCGGGCGGTGTAAAAGAGATAGCCGATATAAAAAAGCTCGCCGAGTTAGGTGCCGCAGCGGCAATCATCGGCAGAAGCTTATATGAAGGCACACTCAACCTTGCCGATGCGATAGAGGCCGCAAGATTAGGCTGACTAACGCTGCCTGAGCAGCTAACGCGCAGAAATTACGCACCCAGAGCCTTTACCGCCGCCTTACTATCAGCGGCGTCTACCACAACTAGCATCTGGTAGCTGCCGTCGCAGACCATCGCGGCACCCGCAACCCCGTTAATCCCCGCGTCGGCAAGCCTCTTCAGTGCCTCCGCCGCAGCGCCCACTTTGTCATCGCCTCTGATGATAAAGCCCGCCGCTGTCGTTGTCTTAATGCCGGTTTTTTCAGCACAAGTCCTGAATGCCCCCTCGTCTTTGGCGCTTAGGTAAATTCGTCCCTTCCCGCCGCCGGCTGAAAATGCTGCGAAGCATTGAAAATCCACATTCGCCGATGCCGCCTGAGCCAAAAGCCTCTGTAGACCACCGGGCTTATCCTCAACCTCCACGCAATGAACAACTATCTTTTTCGCTGCCATTTTCTTATCTCCTTCATTTGAAAACTTTTTTCAAATCTGAACGACACCGACAGATGCGAGAACCTTTCTGCATGTGCAGTGATTTCCTAAGTGGCACAGAGCAAGCTGCGAAGCCCTGAATTCTATCGGCCTTGCGAGTGCCTCCGCCTGTCCATACCCGATTGTTATATGGGGTGAAAATTTCTCAAAACTTGATTTCTCGCGATAATTCTTAATCCAGAGCAGGGTTGTCTCTGCAACTCGTGGTGAGCTCGCCGAATCCACCTCATCGCTTCCGCATATCATATCTTCTATCACATCCCAGCTGAAATATCTCGCCAGTTCTTGAGAGACTCTTTCGTGAATTGCCTGAAGCTGCGGCGTCTTTTCCACCTTAAAGACCGAAACCTTTTCGCCCTTCGCATTTTCTGTAACCTGCACGCCGATAACTTTCAGTTTACCCATCGGATTTTGCTCAGCTATCTTTTCCAGAATCTCACCAGCCGCTCCGATGTCGCTGTCCTCAATACAGCCCATCGCTATGGAAATATGCGGCAGACAGTTACTCTTATCCAGAACGATTTCCGCTTGTGGTGAGCCTACCTGCACTGAGCTTTGTCGAAGTGTCGAATCCGCACTGTATTTCCGCACCAGTTCTGCGTTTGTTTTGATTGCTTTGTCCGTCATTGCCTCATCAGGCAGTAGTACAATGTCAACGGCTTTTTTGCCCATCTGGTTTGCCCCCGGTAGCCACTGTCAGACCAATTCAAGGCCTGACTATCTGAGTGCCGATACCCTTGTCGGTATATATTTCCAAAAGCAGCGAATGCTCAATCCGTCCGTCGATGATATGTGCCTTTTTCACGCCGGCGTCCAGCGCCGCAAGGCACGCCTCCACCTTCGGGAACATCGCATCAGTGATGATGCCCGCCTCAATCATTTCTTTTATTTGTTTCTCGTCCAGACTTGAAACCCTGCTGTTTGGGTCATTGCGGTCTGCTATGATACCGTGAGTGTCACTTACCATAACTAGCTTTTCGGCGCCGACCGCGCCGGCAACCATCCCCGCCGCACTGTCGGCGTTGACGTTCAGTTTCCCGCCGGTACTGTCTATTGCTATCGGCGCGATAACGGGTATCGTGCCGGCCCCGCAGAGCGTCTTCAGCAGGTGGCCGTTTACATCCGTCATTCGCCCGACAAGGCCGACATCAATCTGTCGGCCGTTTTCGCCTGTCAGCCGCAAAGGCTCAGCGAACAATACACAACTGCTCAGCGAATGCAGGCCGGTCGGGTAGCAACCAAGTTCCTTTAGCGTCTCACAAAGCGGAGTGTTAATCTTATTTACAAGCGTATGTTCTACTATCGTCAGGGTCCGCTCATCGGTGTATCGGCGGCCCTGCACCCAGACCGGCTCAAGACCCGCATCCTTCATTGCCTTTGTGATGGCTTTGCCGCCGCCGTGAACGATAACAGGGTGTATCCCCACCGTCGCCATAAACGCGACATCGGTTAGCAGCTTCCGCTGCAGGCATGCCTCATCCAGCACACTGCCGCCTAATTTCACAACGACAACTCGGCCGCTAAAGCTGCGGATATATTCCATTGCCTCAATCAAGGCGCCGGCTTTTGCAATCGCCTCTTCCATTTAAGCGTCGCTCCTCAAAATAAAAATAACATTCCGACGATGGCCGCAGTGTATTGCTGCTGATATAATTCGTCAAGTTATATTTGTCTGCTGCTTCACTGAGGTGGGTGCTGCCGGCGTAACGACTGGCGGTGAATTCTCGTTTTGCGTTTCAACTTTCAAGTAGAAATGTTACAGGGCCGTCATTGACACTGCTGATATGCATATGTCCCCCGAAAACTCCCTTTTCAACTGCCACCCTTCGCTGGGCTATTAGCTCAGCGACCTTTTCGTAGAGCTGCTCCGCTAAAGTTGGCTCAGCCGCTGCATCGAAGCCTGGCCGACGCCCTTTCCGACAATCACCGTGAAGTGTGAAATTACTTACCAGAAGAATCGACCCGCCAACGTCGCTGACACTTCGATTCATTTTGCCGGCCTCATCAGCAAAGATACGGAGATTCACCAATTTTTCCGCCACAAACTCTGCATCTTTTACTGTGTCAGTCTTGCCGACACTTAGATAAACCAGCAGTCCATTGCCGATTTTCCCTGCCGATTTGTCATTGACCTTGACTTCTGCCTGCAAAACTCGCTGTATGACTGCCCGCATAACAATGTCTCCAGCTCGCGGCGATGCACTTGCTCTGTGAATGATGGGCTTATTTAAACCGCGTTGCCTTTAAGAATTTTTTTCAGAACCGTCGCACATTATAATAAAAAGTGTCTTAATCGCAAATTTTTTGGGGCCAAAGAGTTGCAAGAATGGGCAGGGGCGGAATTGAACCGCCGACACACGGATTTTCAGTCCGTTGCTCTACCGGCTGAGCTACCTGCCCGCAGGTTACAGATTATTCAATATTAACGCCTTTTCGCCGCTACTGTCAAGTCTTTTGGCAGCCAAAACAGGATTGTCAAATGGCGGTTTCAGACGGGGATTATTTTCTTGAGAAAACTGTCAGATTGTGTATAATACATATGTGAATCGGAAAATCCCTGTGCGGCGAGGGAAAAAATGCGGCTGATTCTAAGAACAGGCGATGGCACGACGAAAGAATTTCAGTTCAGCGAAGGGCCTGTTTCCATCGGCAGGCAGAGCAGTAACCAGGTTTTTTTGCTGGACAAAGCCGTCTCGAAACAGCATGCGGTAATCACTGTTGCCGAGGATGGCAAGTGGATGGTGGAGGACCTGGGCTCGGCAAACAAGACATATTTAAATGATAAGGCTGTCAACAAAGCTGAAATCAAGACCGGCGACATTTTGCGCATAACTGAATTCACTGTCGAAATCGATCTTGAGGAAGATATTGAAGCCGACGGCGAAGGCCAGATGGAAGATACACTTCATCTGGAGGCTGCGTTGACAACACCACGTCACGAAACCATCGTGCGAAAGCCCGACGCTGCCCACGCACCGGCTATGAGGTTAGCGGCGAAGAGATTGAGCGATTTCTCCCATGCTACGGAAGCCATCTGCGAAGCCGATAGTCTGGATAAATTGCTGACAACTTTACTGGATATAACCTTAAAGCAGTTCAGCGCATTTCGCTGCTGGTGTGCGTTAAGGGACCAGCCCGGCGGCCCGATGACGTACCACTCCGGCAGAAGACGAGACGGCCGCCCGGTTGAGCTAAGCGACCTGCAGCTACATGAAAAAATCAACGATGCGGTCGAAAGGGGCCTGTCTATGGTCCTGCCGAGCGTCTCAGCAAAAACGGAGGAGAAGGAGAGAATTCGCTCGGCTCTGATAGCGTCTGTAATGCGACCAAACGGCTGTTACGGCATCTTATACGTGGACAACGCTATGATACATGAGCACTACAGTTTGAGCGACCTCGATTATCTGATGTTTCTCGCGATGCACACCGCCGCTGTGCTGAGAAAGTTTCTGGATTCCTGAACTCTAACTGGGCCGGGTTGGAGTCGAACCAACGTAGGCTTACGCCAATGGGTTTACAGCCCATCCCCTTTGACCACTCGGGCACCGACCCGCACGCTTTGCCTATTGTAGCACGGCCATCTTGGCCGTGGCACTTTCACGGGCTGGAAGCCCGTGGCACAGCCCGTGTCACTTACTTTACCCGCTGGCAGCCGATATTGCAAGAAAATTATGGCTAGGCCATCCCATAGAGAGGGGAAAGTTTCGGCTTTTCTATCATCTTGGTTTTTCCGCCGCAGTCCTTCGGATAGTTTCGGCTAACGGTCGGTTGCATATTGCGGCAGGATGTGATATAAACAGTTCCTATACACAGCGAATTTATCCGCCATAGGTTTACCGAAGGCGGATGATTGGAAACGGATATGGAAGTTGCGCAATTAAAAGCGGCGATTGCAAAATTGTTGGCCCGGCTCGATAATGTCCGGGACTGGCTTTGACCTTGCCGGCAAAAAAGCCCAGATGTCGCAGCTCGAAAAGAAGGTATCGCAGCCGGGATTTTGGGACAACACCGAGTCGGCTCAGTCCATAGTTTCCCAGCTAAACACTCTTAAATCGTTGGTTGAGCCAGCGGAGCAGATTCAGCGGAACGCCAACGACCTCGCCGAGCTTCTCGATTTGGCGGTTGCCGAATCGAATGAAGAAATTCTCCGACATTTAGAAAAAGATTTGGCTGAGCTTGTCAAAATATGCGAGCAGATTGAGCTTCAGGGACTGCTGAATAGCCCGAACGATATGAGAAACTGCTTTTTCAGTATTCATGCCGGCGCGGGCGGAACTGAAAGCTGCGATTGGGTCAGTATGCTCCTCAGGATGTACACCAGGTATTTTGAGAGGAACAAATACGCTTTTGAGGAGCTTGATATTACGCCGGGTGAAGAGGCCGGCATACGCTCCGTAACGCTTCGGGTCAGCGGGCCTTTCGCGTTCGGCAAACTCTCGTGCGAAACGGGTGTGCATCGGCTTGTCCGGATAAGTCCGTTCGATGCCAACAAGAGGCGCCATACAAGCTTTGCAGCGGTGGACTGTGTTCCGGAATTTGATGAGGACATTGATATCGAAATTAATGAAGATGATTTGCGGATAGATTTTTACCGCGCAGGCGGCGCCGGCGGACAGCATGTGAACAAAGTCAGCTCCGCCGTTCGGATTACCCATGCGCCTACGGGTATAGTCGTGCAGTGTCAGAAGGAAAGGAGCCAGCACAAAAACAAATCTCAGGCGATGAAGGTATTAAAGGCTCGCCTGTATATGCTCGAGCAGCAGAAGCGAGAAGCCGAGGTGACAAAGCTCTACAGCAGCAAAGGTGAAATAGCATGGGGAAATCAGATACGAAGCTATGTGCTGCAGCCTTACCAGATGGTAAAAGACCACCGAACGGACTTTCAAACGGGTAATGTGTTGGCGGTGTTGGATGGAGACCTTGACGGCTTTATCGAAAGCTGTTTAAGAAATAGAGCGAAGGACAGAAATCAGAAGAAAGAAGTCGGAAGTCGTGAGAAAGGATAAAGGTCAGCAGGATGAAAAATATCATTGATGTCGAAGTAAAAACGCAGAAGGTTGATTTCGGTCGGTGCAAAACCGAGATGCTCGTTTTGGGGATTTTCAGCGACGCAAAAGGGCTGGATAAATTATCCGCCGACCTTGACCACAGGCTCGGTGGTGCTGTCAGCCGACTGATTAAGCTGGGTGACTTCAAAGGCAAAGAGGGCACCAGCGCGATAGTATATGGCGATGGCAGAATCGCTGCCGAGAGACTGTTGTTGCTTGGCCTCGGCGAGAAGAAAAAAGCGACTGTGGATACCCTTCGCAAAGCAGCCGCTAACGCAGCCAATAAGGCAGTAGCAATGAAAGCGCGAAATATCTCTCTGGCCTTGCACAGGGCATTTCAGGGTCGGTTCGATTTGGCTGTGATGGGACAGGTTTGTGCAGAGGGCGTGTATTTTGGCAGTTATCGCTACGATGAGTTCGTAACCGGCAGTGAAAATGGGCGATTGGATTCGCTCGCTGTTGGATTGGTTGATTCTGATTCGGCTGTAATAAAGAAGTTAAACAAAGGACTTTCGAGTGGGGTTATTATTGGTAAAGCGCAAAGCTACGTGCGGACATTGGCGAATCGGCCCGGCAATGTGATAAATCCGCCGGCGCTCGCAGCGGAGGCAAAAAGGTTGGCAGCAAGTACGAAGGGTCTTACCTGTACGGTTTTCGATGAAAAGCAATTGGCTGCGGAAGGTATGGGCGGGATTTTGGCGGTCGGCTCCGGTTCGCAGAATAAGCCCTGCTTTATTGTTTTAAGATACACGCCTCAAGACAAAAAAGCGAATCGCCTGCCTACGATTGCCATTGTTGGTAAGGCGATAACATTTGACTCAGGCGGTATAAACATCAAGCCGTCAACTTTTTTGGATCAGATGAAGCTGGATAAGTCTGGCGGCATCGTTGTGTTGGGGACAATGAAAGCTGTGGCCGAATTGAAACTGCCGATAAGGGTTTACGGCATGATACCGGCGGCAGAGAATCTGCCCAGCGGCACCAGCTATCGGCCCGGCGACATTGTTACGACTTTCAGCGGCAAAACCGTTGAGGTCCAGAATACTGATGCCGAAGGCAGATTGATTCTGTGTGATGCGCTTAGCTACGCATCCAAGCAGGATTGCGACATCATCGTCGATATAGCCACGCTGACGGGCGCTTGTATGATTGCGCTTGGCAGATATATGGCTGGTCTGATGGGTAACGACGAAAGGCTCATAGGTCAGTTGCAAAAAGCGGCCCAGCTCAGCGGTGAAAAACTCTGGCCGATGCCCAGCAGCGACGAGTACGCTGAGGAGATGAAGAGTAAGATAGCCGATTTGAAAAATATCGGCAGCAAGTGGGGCGGCGCCTGCACGGCAGCAGCGTTTTTGCGGCAGTTTGTCGGCGAAAAAAAGTGGGCGCACCTCGATATCGCCGGCGTCGATATAATCGAAAAGCCCACGGATTCCTCGGTGGAAGGCTCGAGCGGTTTCGGTGTTCGGCTGTTGACAACCTATCTTATGAATGTGGTGGGAAAGTAAGACAGAGGTCGAAAAACAGCAAGTTATGAAGAGCGGATGATATGAGCAAAAAAAGCAAAACAGTAGATATTAAGAGAATCGAAAAGGCGGTCAGGGAAATACTCTTGGCTGTTGGTGAGGACGTCAGCCGCGAGGGACTGAAGCGTACGCCGCAGCGAGTAGCCAATATGTACGCAGAACTGTTGGCGGGGATGCAGGATGACCCCGGCGAACATATTCAGAGCATATTTACTGAAAAGTATGACGAGATAGTTCTGCTTCGTGACATACCTTTCTACAGTATTTGTGAGCATCATCTGATGCCGTTTATCGGCTCCGCCCACGTCGCATACCTGCCTTTGGGGTTAGTTCTTGGCGTCAGCAAGCTGGCGCGTATTGTTGATTGTTTTTCGCGCCGGCTGCAGGTGCAGGAACGTCTTACCGACCAGATAGCTGATTTTTTAATGAGCAGCCTGAAGCCGCAGGGGGTTGCGGTGGTGCTCGAGGCCTCCCATAGTTGTATGACCATTCGCGGCGTAAAAAAGCCAGGCTCGGTTATGGTAACATCCGCACTCCGCGGCATATTCAAAAGAGACCCCAAAAGCCGCGAAGAGATTATGAGCCTCATCCATAAAGGCGGCAAATAGTATGGTGAGCTTGTCGAATCCATAGGGTGATTTTGTGCATAAACTGACAAGGCAGGTCCGGTTTTCGATTAACCCATTTTTGCAGACAGAAGTTGAGGGAGCCAATCCCTATGCTTCACGCCCCGCAGGTGAGGGATTGTCAATTTTTTTCGAATTATCCGTTGGTTTGACGGGCAGCCTTGACCGCTCTACCGGCTTCGTTATGAACGTCCTTGATATTGATGAAACTGTTCGCAAGTATGTTGTGCCTTTATTTGCAAAGCGGATAAAGGCCGATTTCAAACGGGGCAGGCACATCGGCCTTTATGAATTGGTTGAGGTTTTGAAGTCGGCACGGGAAAAATTAACCGGCAAACTTGTCCGCCGACTTGTCCGGCGTAGCGCAAGCGAAGTTGGAAGCTTTAGCGAAGGCGGATTCGATAAGGCCGTCTTGAGTGAGCTGACCCTGAAGTTGAATCCTTTTAGGAAACTAAGCCTCGATTGTAGCGGGGCGGCGGAGGATTGCAAAATGATTTACTTTGGCGAGAAATTCGAGTTTGCTGCGATGCACAGGCTCTGGAATGATGAGTTTTCAGATGAGCGTAATTTCGCCCTCTTCGGCAAATGTGCAAACCCCACCGGCCACGGCCACAATTATGTTATCGAAGTTACGGTAAAAACTCCCCCGAAGGGGAATGATTTTTGCATCGGCGATTTTGAAAAAATTGTGGACGATGAGTTTATAAAGCACGTTGACCACAAAAATCTCAATGTGGACGTTTCTGGATTGAGCGGTGTCAATCCGACCGTTGAAAATATAGCGTCTTTTGCTTGGGATAGCCTTATTGGCAAGTTCAGCCGGGCCCAATTGCATTGTGTTACTGTTTGGGAAACCGATAAAACATCCTGCTCCTACTGTGGACACTCACAATAAGAACCAGCCCCCGCCTTGCTCCTACGATTTATCTTGGGCACAAACCGGACGCAGGTTACAGAATACTCCTCTTCCGTAGCTAAACAGTAGCATCCACCTTATAACAGTCTGTTATTTTCTTGTGGCCTGCGAACGCCTCACCACAGGCTGCGACTTGCTTTGCCTGTCTTGCCCTTCCTGGAGGACTTTCATTGCTTTTTTCACATCGGCAACTTTCAAAACTCCCGTTGTCTTGCCGCCCTCGGCCCCTGCGGTGCAATATGCGTACGAAATATTTATGTGGCTTCTCGCTAACTTTTCCGCCACCGTCGCCAGTGCACCCGCCTTATTAGCTAAGTTCACGCACAAAACTTCCGTCTGGTTATAGGGCATATTCAGTCTTGACAGCACGGCTTCTGCATTTTTCGCCGCCTCGAACACCATCCTTAAAACCCCGTGCTCCACTGAGTCCATCACCGTCATTGCTATTACATTAATCTTCGCACGTGCAAATTCGCCGAGTATCTGGGCCAGCACACCCGGCTTATTCACCATAAAAATCGAAAACTGCGTCGCAACATACATAATTCAACCTTTCAAAAGTTACCATTCACCATTTACCAGTTACCAGTTACCATTTAGCAGTCCAGCGCCTTGACGGCCGCTTCTTTATCCGGAAAAAATCGAAAAAGCTTGTCAAGATTGGTTATCTTAAAGACCCTGTACAACTGGGGATTTATACCGCTTATCAGGACCTCACCCTCATACTCTTTTAGCCTGGCGCGAACATCCAGAAGCAGCCCTAACACCTGCGACGAGAAAAATTTGACCATCCCTAAATCAAATATTATACAACCCGGCCGATTTTGCCCGACAAATTCATTTACTTGTCTCGAAACCGCCGCTATTGCTTCTGGTTCGCTCAGCGTGGCGCTCTTGAATGTCACCACTGCCGACTTTCCGCCGCCTGTTATTTCAATACTGACCTGCTCATCCATACCAACTGATACCTGTCCCCTTCGTCTGCGCAGTATGCCTTACGGCAAAAGCAAAACTCCATTTAATCTTCGCAGATTTAACCGCCTCCGTCAAGTTTTTCTTGTCCTGAGTTTATCCGCCGTAGGCGGATTTATCGAAGGAACTGACCTTTCTGCTTTATAAATAATTATTGTCCTGGCATTTCCAGCATGCAACAAAGTGTTCTTTGTAACCAGTGCTTTCCTTCAGCACAGGCTGCTGTTCCAAACACTGTCCTTGACGCAAAGGACATCGCGGCCCAAAGGCACAGCCCGCCGAAGGGTTCAGCATGCTCGGCACCTCTCCGCTCACCGCAGACCGACGCCCTCGCAGTGCAGGGTCAACTTGCGGAATCGCCGACATAAGCGCCCGCGTATACGGGTGCAGCGGATTGCGATACAATTCCGTCGCCTCCGCCTTTTCCACTATCTTACCCATATACATAACCGCCACAACGTCGCAGAAAAATTCCACAACCGCCAGGTCGTGAGCGATAAACAAATATGTCAGGCCGAACTCATCCTGCAAATCCTTCAGCAAATTCAGAATCTGCGATTGAATCGAAACGTCGAGTGCACTGACCGGCTCATCACAGATAACCAGCCTCGGCTCCACCGATAGCGCCCTCGCCACGCCGATTCGCTGCCGCTGACCACCGGAAAACTCATGCGGATAACGGTTAATATGTTCTGGTGACAGCCCAACCTTTGTAAGCAACGCCGCGACTTTGCCACGCAATTCGCTGCCGCTTATTCCCTTTTGAACTTTTATCGGCTCACCAATGATATTGCCGATGGTCATTCGCGGATTCAGTGAGCTGTACGGGTCCTGAAAGACAATGCTGATTTCTTTGCGAAGCTGACGCAGTCTGGCCCTGTCTGCCGACAGAACATCCGTCTTTTCGAAAACCACCCGACCCGCTGTCGCTGGCACCAGCCGAATTATACTCCTTGCGACGGTCGTTTTGCCGCAGCCGCTCTCACCCACTAACCCCAGCGTCTGCCCCTCTCGAATCCTGAAACTTATCCTGTCAACCGCTCTGATGTAACCGACGGTTCGCCGCAAAAGACCCTTTCTTATGGGATACCATGTCTTTAAATCATCGACCTGCAAAAGATAATTATTATTTGTCTTATCCATCAGCTAAAAACTCAAAACTGTAAACTCAAAACTATTTCTCGTACCCAGGCGCATACCAGCACGCAACGCACCGGCCCGTCTGAACTTCCCGCAGCTCCGGCTCAACGCTCTGGCACCGCTTGTCGTCGTGTCCTGTCGGACATCGCGGATGAAATTTACAGCCAGATGGGAAATGCAGCGGCTCCGGCACAACACCTGGAATCGTCTGCAAACGTTTGGCTGAAATCCCCAATCGCGGCAGCGATTTCAAAAGCCCCTGCGTGTACGGATGCAACGGCTCAGCAAAAAGCCGCCCTGTTTCAGCCACCTCCACTATCCGCGAGGCGTACATCACCGCCACATCCTCGGCGCGTTCAGCCACAATGCCCAGGTCGTGCGTTATCAGCAGAATACTCATCCCCTCTCGCTCCTGCAGTTCATCCAGCAAATCGAGAATCTGAGCCTGAATGGTTACATCAAGAGCGGTCGTCGGCTCATCAGCTATCAAAAGTGCTGGCTTACAGCTTATCGCCATTGCTATCATAACCCGCTGTCGCATCCCCCCTGACATCTGGTGTGGATACTCACTTACACGCTGTTGCGGGTCGGGTATGCCGACCTTCCGCAGCATCTCGACCGCGTCCGTCCAGGCCTCGCCTGTGTTTTTGTGCTGATGAAGCCTGATTGTCTCAACAATTTGGTTGCCCACCGTATAGACCGGATTAAGACTGGTCATCGGCTCCTGGAAAATCATGGCAATTTTATTTCCACGAATTGCACGCATCCGCCTTTCGCTCAGCCCAAGCAAATCTCTATTCTCAAAAACAATCTCTCCACCAATGATTTTGCCCGCTGGAGCAGGTACCAATCGCATAATCGAAAGTGCGGTAACGCTCTTGCCACATCCGCTCTCTCCAACAAGAGCGAACGTCTCACTTTTCTTTATGCACAGGTTCACATCCTGCACCGCCCGCGCAACCCCCTCTTCCGTAAAAAAGTACGTCGAGAGGTTTTTCACAGTTAGCAATGTTCCGTTATTACTCATGAACCTATTGAACCCTTAACTTGGGGTCGAGTGAATCCCGCAGAGCATCACCAAAAATATTCAGCGTCAAAGAAATCAAAAATATGGCAATCGTTGCAGCGGCCATCTGCCACCATACCCCGCGCGAAAGTTCTATCCGTGCATCATTTATCATCGCACCCCAGCTCGGACGGTTCGCTTCGCCAAGACCCAAAAAGCTCAATATCACCTCCGCATGAATGAACGCAACAAACCGCAGTGAAAAATCAATAATAACAAGGTGAAAAACATTGGGTATCAGATGTTTGAAAATAATCCGCCCGTCGCTACAGCCGTAGCTTCTCGCAGCCAAAACATATTCTCTCTCCTTATGCTTCATCACCTCGCCACGAATTAATCGGCAAATCCCGACCCAGCTCGTAAGTCCTATAGCCAGATAAACCGTAGTAATACCAGTAAGCTTATAGCCAAAAAGGGTTTTATCACGAAGCACAACAGCGAAAGCCAATATCAACAGAATATACGGAATCGAGCTTAAAGTTGAATAAATCCAAACTATTATCTCATCAACAAACCCACGGAAATAACCAGCGATAGCGCCTAAAGGGACACCAATGGCCAGACTGATAAACGAAGCACATAACGCAACGGTTATCGATATCTTCGTTCCATACAGCGTCTTTCGCAAAACAGACTGCCCGAATATATCTGTGCCGAATATGTTTTCCCGACTGGGCGGCTCATAAGATTTGCTCACTTCCTCCTGCCACCGCATAGGCCCGACCTGCCAATCAAACAGCTCTGCTAAATATATAAACCCCGCAAGCAAAAAATATAACACTATCACAGCAAAACAGACCATCACCAGCTTGCGCCTGCAAAGACGCCTTAATCCGTCTTCCCACAGACTTCTGCCTTGTGGTGAGCTTGTCGAACCCACTTTCGGCAGCTCTTTCTTTACTATTTGCTGATGCTTACTCAAATGTAATCCTCGGATCTACCCACACATAGCATATATCTGTTATCACATTAAATACCACAAACAGTATTGCACTAAGGTAGGTCATCGCATTTATAACAAGATAATCTCGTGAACCAATTGCCTCTATCATCAGGTACCCCAGCCCCGGAATGCCAAAGAATCTCTCCAGCAGAAGAGAGCCCAAAAACAAAAACGGTATCGCCAAAACCACTTGTGTAATAATCGGTATCATCGCATTTTTGAGCACGTGTTTGAACAGAACCTGCCTCGTCGCAAGCCCTTTTGCGAAAGCCGTCCGAACATAATCGCTTCGCATCTCATCGAGCATCACAGTTCGATAAAACCGCAGGTCCCCTCCCAAACCTGTTACAATGCCAATTAACACCGGCAAAGTTACATACTGAGCCGTTGTCAAATCCGGCGAAAAAAATACCGGGAAAAGTCCCCATTTGTACGCAAGAAAATACTGGCCAAAAAGAATAAAACTCAAATAAGGAATGCTCATCCCCGTAACACAAATAACGACTGTTAAAGTGTCCCACACTGTACCGCGAACAAAAGCCACAACAAGCGATAAACTTACTGAAATAACAATAATCCCAAAAAACATCGGCACCATCAATGCCAGAGAAGGCCCCGCCCCTCTCGTAATCTTGTCAATAACCGGCTCACGGTCACGGGCCCTGCCAAAATCAAATGTCAGGGCGCTTTTGAAGTGGTTTATGAATTGGCTGTCCCACGAGAGGAACAGCGGCTTATTAAGACCGTATTCTTCACGGATTTCCCGGATTGTTTCTGGTGTGGCGTTTTTACCTGCGATTTCGATGGATATATCGCCGCCGACAAGGGTAAATAGCACGAAAGTGAGCAGCAGCACCCCGAATACAATCGGTATCGTATATAAAAGTCGTCTTATTATGTACGTCGTCATTTGGCCTTCTTCAATAGTCTCTTATATTCCGCCCGTTTGGCTATGTCAGCTCGATAATATCTTGCCAATCCGTATTGAAAAGCATGCGGCTTATAATTGTACAACCAGTCATGATGCAGCACATACCCTACCGGATGATTAATGAACGCTGCCGGACAATCTTCCAAAATTATAAGTTCCATTTTCCGGTAAAGCTCCGTGCGCTCAGGACAGTCGGGCATAACCGCAACCTGTTCGTATAGTTTGTCAAACTGTGGATTGGAGTAGTTAAAATTATTGTTGCCGGGAGAAATATTTTTAGTGTAAAAGAGCTGCAAAAAAGTTTCCACATCGGGGTAATCCGCAATCCACCCCAGCGAAAACATCTGTGTGCTCTTGGTATGTACCTTGCCAAGAAAAGTAGGCCAATCCATATATTCAACTTCAAGGTCAAGGCCGACATCACTAAAATTCCGCTGTAAGAACTGTCCGAATTGTCTTTGGAGCGTGTCCGCCCCACCCATTGCAAGTTTCAACCTCGGCAGTTTCCCTCCGTATATTTTCTCTGCTTCTTTTACAAGCTCAGACGCTTTTTGCGGATTATAACCTTTTCCGATTTTGCTGATTTCCGGATTGTAGTCCTTCATCATCGGCGGTATAAAGCCGTAAGCAACTTCGTCTCGGCCGTTCCAAAACAGTTCAATGTATTTTTCCCTGTCAACGGCGTAGCTTATCGCCTCCCGTAGCGGTTTGTTTTTCCCTAAAATACCGTCCTCCATATTAAAGCCTATCCAATACGTAGCCGGCTCGCGAAATGTCTTCAAATGTATATTCAGATTCTTCATCTCAGCGGTTAATTCTCGTGAAGCGCTGATGGCTTGGCCGTAATTGTCCTTGGGGATACCACTGGCATCAATCTTGCCCCGTAAAAACTGAAGCCATAAAGGCTGCTCCTCTTCAATTAGCATCCAGACCACTTTATCAGCAAAAGGCAGCTTTTTGCCTGCGTCGGCTAACAAGCCCTGTTCTAAATCACCAGGCTCACCCTCCGATGGATAAAATTCTCCTCTAAAGTTGGGATTTCGTGACATCTTGATATAGCTGCCGCGATGCCATACATCCATTTTATAAGGTCCGGTGCCGACAGGATGGTTTATAATATCTTTGCCGTAATAATCGACCGCTTCTTTTGCGATTGGGGCTGTAGGCATATGTGCCAGAAGATATATTATCTGGGGCCATGGTTTTTTAAGTTTTATCACCAGCGTATAATCATCAGGTGCTTGCAATCCCTCGACAGCACGGGAGTAGTCAACATCAAACTGGTCCTTGCAGCTTTTGGTATATTCACGAAATTCATCGAGCCCGACAATCTTTCCGTCGAAAATCCACCAGTTCTTGCATATATATTTGATATTGGCTATCCTCTTCCACGCAAAAACGAAGTCTCCCGCCTTAAGTTCCCTCCCTTTGCCGTTTGGAAAACATTTATCATCCGCAAAATAAACCCCCTTTTTGATTTTTATCGTGTAAGTAAGACCATCTTCGCTAACCTCCGGCATATCCTCAGCAAGTTGAGGAATAAGTTCGTATGGTCTTTTGAGGTAGTGATATTGATATAGACATTCAAAAAACTGCCCCGCCACTCTGGCAGAGGGGTAATCACCTATGTCGCTGACATCGAACCCGGCTATTTTTGACGTCATAACAACATACAGCACCATTTCGTTCGGTTCTTCACCTGATGATGAGCCGTCACAGCCTGTAAGTGCAAAGACTCCGGCAATTGCCGCTATGACCAAAAATTTCCTTCGGTGCTTCATATTCAGCCTTCTCGTCCGCCGTAGCATAAGCGAAGACGGAACTTATATTTTCTCTGGTATGCAGCTCGTTTGGCGGCATCTACTCTATAATACTTTGACAAACCATATCCGAAAGAGTCCGGTTTGTAAGCATTCGGCTTGTTCGTCGCTGTCACCCATTACAGCAGCTTGCTCGTACAGTTTATCAAATTCGGGGTTGGAGTAATTAGAGCTGTTCGGCCGGGGCGAGTTTTTGCTGTAGAAAACCCGCGGGCGGTTCCGGCAAAGCAAGCGGTGCAGTACGTCCGCTGCCGTCAGGGTTGCGACCGTAATCAAAGTTAAACTTCAACGCCAACACCCCCGCCCGCCCCTCTTCGCCCAACAATCTGTTATGCTCACCCTGAATCGCTCTATAATCGCCGTTGCTGACAGCTCTTCTTATTATCGATTGCGGCATACCTAATAATTGCTGGACAGACGATTGTTCCGTCTCAATCAGCACCGATTCCATCTGTTGTCTTTGTTCAGGACTCAGAAAATTCTCTTTGCTGATATCGCTGATATATTTTTGCATCACATAGGAATACAATTGTCCAAACCGCCTCCCTGCCTTGGGCCCCGCTTCGCCTGAAATCATTCTTTTACACAGAAGCTCCAGAATGGTCGCATCCAGAAGTGGTTTCCTCGCCGTCCACTCAGCGTACCTTTTTATCCGCGCATCTGCTACATCCAGCAGTAAGTCCTCTCCTTCCGCAACATTTATCTCCGCCGCGAACCTTGCCATCAGTTCCACAGCTTCCGGCTCGGACTTTTCAACAGCCTTTCTTAGTACCTCTATGATTCTTTTGGCCGTTTGCGAAATAGACCCTCCGGTGGAATTCAACTGTGCTTTGATACCGGAATTAGTCAGGGCATGAACGGCCCAGTAGCGAACGGCTGCGCTCTCATCATTCAACTTTTCTATAGCCAAATCCGTCAGCCGTAAATCTTCCAGCGCATCCACAAGAATCAAAAGATTTAAGACCACCCTGAATCTGTTCTCTTTTGGTGTCAATTCATCAGCCGCTTTAAGTCCTTCCGAGATATGCTTATGAGCTGAAAC
>Ga0315293_10000355_pt1 | contig 41763 bp, 27 predicted proteins | sample YL17G13_20_MG_FD_203071 | JGI IMG/M metagenome (GOLD analysis project Ga0315293, IMG submission 203071) | Sediment microbial communities from Yellowstone Lake, YNP, Wyoming, USA - YL17G13_20 | ecosystem: Environmental > Aquatic > Freshwater > Lake > Sediment | place: USA: Wyoming | collected... | reverse complement strand
ATTCTCTATGCACCCAAAGGCTCCGATCGCCCGGCTCTCTGCGCCTTCGGGTGTTGAATGTTTGAAAGAAATAAACTAACATTCAAAACAGTCCAGAAATCGGGGGCTCGCCAGATCAGCAATATCATTATCCCAACATGTATCTAATTTATCTATAACATTAATTCTACTTGATTGCTCAATTTCTATGTCAATTACTTCAGAAATTAATCCCAATATCATTGGTTGATATTTTATATACAGATGATTCACTATCTCTTTATAAAAAACTGCATCATTTATGAAGGAATCAATAAGTACAATAAAGCTCCATTCATTAATATTGTTTTTTATTAAATCATCGAAGTCATTTAGGTCTTGAATATATACAAGTCTTATCGCATTAATCTGAGCTATAAATTTAAGGTCATTTGTCGGTTCTTGTTTTTTGGGTGAATAATATTTAATGAAGTTATTTGCTAGAGCCATAATTTTACTTTTTTGTTTTGTTTCAATCAGTTTCCATCCTTGAGATTTTATAATATCAAAAACGGAGTACTCTCTATAGTTAATTATCAAATTATGAATATCAAACCATATATTTGGATCCTGATAATCAGCTTTTTCTAAATATAAAGATAATTCTTCTTTAAAGGATTGTGCATCATTTCTATCTTTTTTAATATTCAACGATGCATTTATCTTATAATAAAGTTCTTTTTCTCTGATTGGTTCTTTTGAATCAATTGAAACCGGTTTTACATAATCATCTATCTTTCCTTTTAAATCTTTATCTAATTCCCTGTTCTTATATAGTAAGCCTATCCATTTTGGTATATCGGCAAATCGAAATTTTTCCCAAATTATGTTAGACCATCTTACTCTTCTATTTATATCTTTCTCATCTTTAAGACATTGAATTAACCATTCTAAATCTTTATCAACAAGAATATCCCATACTAAATAAAATAAAACTTCTGATCTTGTGTCAATATCATTTAAATGATTAACAATCTCACTTACTAATTCTTTTTTTAATTCTATATTACTAAGTAAAGTATTTCGTAAGATGAATGTAGTTCGATTGTCATATCCCCAATAATGACTATCACTCATTTTAATAAATAGCTTTGCAAATGATTTTAATACATAAGATTCTTGAAGGTTTTCAATTGTCTTCGTTATAATGGAGGATATCAACCAAGAATAGGCATCAGCAGAATGTCTTCTCGGAAATTGATGATCAACCCAGTTAAGTGCATAGATTAAATCCGTTGCTTGAAGTTTTTCAGGTAGATACTGGGATAAGAACATGTGATAAGAACCTATTATATTAACTTCTTTAGGAGGTGTGATAACTTTAAATAATTCTTCTGTTGTTATACAAACAGGCCATGATGAATTTAAGACAATAGCTTTTATTTTATCCGATGGATCTAAGAAATCGTGGTCAGAGCTTATTTTGAAAAGCACTTTCTTAAAATCTTCATCAACGATCTTTAATAGAGAATGTGTAGCATGAATACGAACATTATAATCTTCATCTGGATTTTTAATTAAGTTAAAGAGGTCGTCTTTAAAGGAATGAATATTAAAAATCTCAATGAAAGTTATAGCTAATTCTCGGGAAGAACGGGACATACTCTGATCTGATAGATAAGGTTCAATTTCCCTCTCTATATCTTTATAATACAAATTTTTTATGTTGTTTATATCACTTAGTGATGATTCTAGAATTTTACCCTCATCTAAATACCTTAGAAGAATGTTAACAAGCTCTTTCTTTTGATTGTCACCTAGTGAAGGAGTATCACTTTTAACTATTGTTTCTGGAGAATATTTGAGGATTTCAGTAAATATTTCATCATTCATTGATGCCAACCACCCGGCGGTCTCTTTTATCTGAGGAATTACTTTAACACCTTCTTCATTTGAATTGGTAATTAAGTTTAATATTTGCGGAGTTTTAACTTCTTTTTTTATTAAATACCAAGCAGCAAGAAATTCAGAGTATGATTTATGAGCCCAAATCATCTTTTCTTGGCCCAAAGATGAAAATAATCCAGAATCTAAAGTTTCATCAATAGATTTCTTATCTATGTTGAATGATTGATTATTTATTTCTTCTTTGCCGCCGATAAATTCATATGAATTAATTTCATTTTCTGCAAGGTTAAAATTAGATTCCTTCAGAATAATTATCAGTCTATTAGTAAATAATGTCAGTGCTGCTATACGAGATGCTACTATAAGCCTTTGTTCAGGTGATAAGGATTTCCCTTTAGATCGCTCAAAGTTATCTTCACAACATAAGGATTGACAGCCTTTTTCATATAGCTCATATTTGCTTTTTGGAAATTCTGAAGTTCTTTTATAATTATCTGTTATAAGAATAAGAGTCAAAGGTTTTATTAAAAAAGGAATTGCTTCAAGTTCATTTGCTTTTTGAAAAAATGTTGATTCTTCAATATTCATTTTATTTAATACAGTAATAACATCCTTTTTTCTTAAAGGCGCTAAGATAAATGTACTAATATCATCAGGATTACTAAATATTCTTTTAAATTCATTTTCGTAGCTAGTTACCCAAAAATTAGTTCTGCAGAAGATACGTATATATAATTTATCCACTTTATGCTTATATTTTGATAGTTCATGAGCAATGCTTATTGGAACAGTATAATTATCTGTCTGAATCATACACTCATCAATGCTGTCAATATAAAAATAGAGTGTTTTAGAACTACTCAGCCAATCAATAAATTTATCTGAAGTAAAAATGTCAGATATGGGCATATTTTTTAAATCATATGATTTTAAATCTACAGATATTTTAATAATGCTTGTGCTTGAATTATTATCATCTGACAATTCAGTTTGCTTTATAAACTCAGTGCTCTTGCCGATTCCTGGTTCGCCTAAGAGAAACATGCAATGATAAGTGCTTAGTTCATCAAGAGTCTTAATCTCATTAGTAAAAAGCTTTTGATATTCATCCTCTGGATCGGGCAAAAAACCTTCAAAAGGTAATTTTAAATTGTAACCTGCAAGATACCAGTATCTTTTCCAATTATAGATTTCAGACATTATTTTAGAATTCTCATTAACGATTAGATATTATAGTACTTATATTTCTACATGTATATGTAAGGTATAAATTATTAGATGAAAGATCATTTTATAAGATAATAAGAAAATTTTATAAAAAGCATAAAAAATCCGTTCGGTTTGAAGCCTGGAATCAGCTTTTAATCTGTAGGATTTAGTTTTATATCAACCGAGGAGCGTGTCCCACTTTTTGAATACGTCAAGGATTGTTTTCGTAAGAATATCTATCATTTTTTCTGCGAACCTTGATCCGTGTTTTTCGTCTTGGTTCGGATTGCCACATCAATCTTTCTGCAAATCTAATGAAAACTGGACTGCTGAGATAATTCTATCAATCCCCAGGGTTTTTATGACCGAGCGGGAGAGTAGATACATACCGATCCGGCTTTTATGTAATTCCAAAATAAAAAATTTACTATTAGCTGGTCTCTTTAAACAGGTCTTGCGCAGGATTAGAAGGCCGTTTATGATAATAGATGGGAATAATAATTTTATACAATCATAAAAAGAATCTTTTTAATAATCCATTTTTCTCCTTTCCACGGATCAGTAAAAGAAGATACCTGAATGAAAGACGAATCGAAGAATCAAACAGTTTTGAATACCCTCATCGTTGACGACGAAACGAATATCCGCAAGACATTATCTTATTGTTTAACCGCAGAAGGCCATTCGGTGATTTCCGTAGGCAATCCGGGGGACGCTATCGAGGAATCCAGAAGGCTTTCGTTCGTTATGGCGTTCGTTGACCTTCGCCTGGGAGACAAGGATGGGATGGATCTCATTCCCGTCCTGCTGTCCGATTCTCCGTGGATGAAAATCATTGTAATAACCGCTTATGCTTCGATCGAAACGGCGGTAGAGGCTATAAAGCGCGGCGCCGCCGATTATATCGCAAAACCTTTCAGTGCGGATCAGATAAAACATCTGATCCGGCGGATTTCACGGATTCGCGAATTAGAGACCGAAGTGGCTTCTCTGAAGGAAAACATAAATCGTCTCAGGCCTGGCGAAACCCTTGAAAGCAAAAACCCGTTGATGCTGCGCGCCATTGAAACCGCACGAAAAGCCGCGGCATCTGATGCAATAGTATTGCTACGAGGGGAAAGCGGAACAGGCAAGTCCGTTTTGGCGCGCGCTGTCCATAGCTGGAGCGCGAGGGCTTCCAAGACGATGGCGGTGGTCTCCTGCACGGCGGTGCCCTCCGATCTCCTCGAAAGTGAACTTTTCGGTCATGCCAAAGGCGCTTTCACCGGCGCGGTGAGGGATAATCCGGGACGGGTTGCTTACTGCGAGGGAGGAACGCTTTTTCTGGACGAGATCGGCGATATGGAGACGTCGGTCCAGGCAAAATTGCTTCGCTTCATCCAGGACAAGGAATATGAAAGGCTTGGAGAAGCTGCAACTCGCAAGGCGAATGTGCGGATCATAGCGGCGACCAATGCCGAGCTCGAAAAGAGGGTCGCGGAGGGACGTTTTCGCGAAGATCTGTATTACCGGCTCAATGTAATAAGCATCTCGATCCCTCCTCTACAGGAAAGGCCGGAGGATATCCTTCCGCTGGCAAAAGAATTTGTGCAATTTTTCAGTCTTACCAATCATAAAACGTCGATCGGATTCACCCAGGCAGCTGAAACAGTGCTGAAAAATTATGCATGGCCAGGAAATGTCCGTGAGCTGAGGAATGCCGTCGAACGAGCTGTTATTCTCGGAAATGATGAATATATTGATAATAAGGATTTACCCGAAAGCATCACCCCGTCCGGAGGCTATCCTGTAATCGGGGACAAGGTTTCTTTGTCCATGATCGAAGAGCTCCATATACGCCGTGTCATTGCCTCCGCGGATTCATTGCAGGAGGCGGCGGACATCCTGGGAATGGATCAGGCGACGCTCTGGAGAAAACGGCGAAAATACGGTCTTTAGCGGTTATGAGCCTTGCATAATGCAAGATAATGATAATGATTTCATTTCATATTTCAATATAGCTCCGCAGCTTAAAAACATAACTTGTTGATATTATAGGATTTATCTTATGGCATGCCGATTGCAATAAAGTAATCGGATTTGTTTCTAAACAAACGAGGTTTTTTTCTGATGACATTTAAGAAAAAAATACTGTTGGGATACGGCGTCGTGTTTTTCCTTCTTGGCCTTGTGCTCGTTCTGTCCGTTTTGAACCTGATATCGTTGAGCGAAGCCAGTAAAGCCATTCTCAGGGAGAACTACCGGAGTATTTTAGCGGCCGACAATATGCTGAATGCCCTGGAGAGACAGGACAGCGGTGTATTGCTTATGTTCCTCGGAGAGATTGAGAATGGGACAGCTCAATTCCGTCAATATGAATCCTCTTTTCTTCAATGGTTCGGCCGGGCAAAGGACAACATCACCGTTACGGGCGAGGCGGAATTGATTCGGTCAATCGAGAAGAATTACAATAATTATCGCGCCGGTTTTTTCGACATCATGGGGCTTAGGATTAGCAAACTCATATCTCCAACGGAGGGAAAGCGAATATATGACGAACTCTTCTATCCCCGATTCATCAATGTTTACGATGCTTGCATCAAATTGAGGAATCTTAATGAAAAAGCAATGTACGCGACCAACGAGCGCGCCGGCAACGTTGCCAATAGGGTCATATGGTCGACGATAGCAGTCGGGGCTTCGGCTTTGATTGCGGCATTGGTATTCAGTCTCGTTCTCTCCTCGAGGGTCTCCCGTCCGCTCCAACGCTTTATGGATGCGTCCCGTAAAATCGCCGCGGGGGACTATACCGTTCAAATTCCCGTGGATACAAACGATGAATTCGGGCGGCTTGGCATGGAATTCAATCAGATGGCGACCCATCTCGCCAGATTTCATAAGATGAATATTGAGGAGATTATCTCGGAAAAACAGAAGGTGGAGGCCATTCTGGCAAGCATCGAAGATGGATTGATAGTTCTGGACACAAAAATGAAGGTGAAGGGAATCAATCCAGCTGCTCGTAGAATTCTCAATCTTGAATCGAGAGATATCTTGGAATCGGATTGCTCGGAAATCCTGCCTGAACCGCGGATTCGCAATTTGATCGGGAAAATTATTAAAGCCGGAAATCAATCCAAGGTTGATGAGGATGAACGGATCATCACCCTCGATCAGGGCGAAAACCAGCATCATTACCTGCTGTCGGTCACCGCGATCCACGGCAAAACCCGGAATCTTTCCGGGATCGTCCTGCTATTGAAAGATGTCACCAGGTTGATGGAGGCTGAACGCTTGAAAAGCGAATTCATTATGGCGGCATCCCACGAGCTGCGCACGCCCCTCACAAGCCTGGGCATGAGCATTGACCTGCTGCTGGAACATGCATCTGAAAAAATTGGCAAAGGAGACCGGGAACTCCTCGATGCTGCGCATGAGGAAATAGAAAGATTGAAGGCGCTGGTGAGCGACCTTCTGGATTTATCACGGATCGAGACCGGAAAAATAGAACTGGAGATTAAAAAGGTTTCTGTTGAGCCGATTTTGACGCATATAAAATCCGTCTTCCAAAACCAGATGGCAATAAAATCAATAAACTTTAGTATCCAATCACCGGACAATTTGCCGAAAATCAAAGCTGATGCCAACAAGCTGATGTGGGTTTTAACAAACCTGATTTCAAACGCTCTCCGCTATGTGAAGAAAAGCGGTTCTATACAGATACTCGGATCACGCGTTGGTCAATATGTCCACCTGTCCGTAAAGGACGACGGCCCAGGTATCCCTTATGAATACCAAACCAGGATTTTCCAGAAATTTGTTCAGATCAAAGAACAGGAAGCAGGCGGGACAGGCCTCGGTCTGGCAATATGCAAGGAAATCGTTCGCGCTCACGGTGGCTCGATATGGGTGGAGTCAAAGCCGGGTGACGGAAGCAATTTCATTTTTTCGGTGCCTGTGGCCGAGTAGTAGGAGGAATTCATGGAAAATAAAGCGATTCTTATTGTTGATGATGAAAAAAATATACGTCTGACGCTCTATCAGGCGCTGGAGTCTCTGAATTTGCCGATTCAAACAGCGGTGAACGGCGAGGAGGCGCTGCAGAAGCTTGCCGGTAATAAGTATTCCTTGATGCTTCTGGATTTGAAAATGCCGGGGATGAGCGGGATGCAGCTGCTTCGCAAAGTGAGGGAGAAGTGGCCGAAAATCCGCGTGATCATCATTACTGCGCATGGAACGATAGAATCCGCAGTGGAGGCATTGAAACTCGGCGCAGTGGATTTTATTCAAAAACCGTTCACGCCTGTGGAGATTCGGGAATTGGCCACAAAAGTTCTGGAACGGGAAAAGCTGGATGGTGAGAATGTCGCCGACTATCGGTCTTTGATCGAATTGGCGAAACGCAATATAACGGATGGATGGTATGACGATGCCGCAAAGATGACTCAGAAGGCAATTTCGGCCGATTCCGGTCAACCCGAAGCCTACAACCTTCTTGGAGCGCTCTTGGAGATAAAGGGCGATATTCCAAATGCGCTAAAATACTACCGGACAGCAATAAATATCGACGCAACGTACAAACCGGCATGGGCGAACCTGGACAGGGCGACTTCATCGCGTAAATTCGGAAAAATAAACCTTGGAATCGAAACACCTGAAAAAGCAGACGTAGAAAAAACCGGACACGGAGATAAAGATGGCGAAAAATAGCCTCTACATCGTAATCGTAGGCTGCGGCCGTCTGGGCTCGTATCTGGCGAACCACCTGAGCGGTGTGGGGCATTCAGTTGTGGTTATAGAAAAAGATGAAGCCAATTTTGATAATTTATCCCCTGATTTCAGCGGATTTCGTCTGGGTGCTGATGCCACACATCTCGAAGTGTTGAAGCAGGCGAAGCTGGATAAGGCCGACGTGTTTGTCGCCACGACCCGCGAGGATAATGTAAACCTGATGGTCGCACAGGTGGCTCGAAAGGTTTTTTTCGTTTCAATCGTTCTGGCCCGGGTTTTTGATCCGAAAAGGGAACAAATCTATACGCAACTGGGAATCAGAACTATTTGCCCGACATCGGTTGCCGCTGAGCTGTTCCTGCAGGCCATAAAGGATGCTGATAATACTCATAAGGCGGGGAAGAAATGAAAATTTTAATCATCGGAAGCGGCAAAACCCTTTATTTCCTGTGCCGGAATTTCACTTCTGCAGGCTACGATGTTGTCATAATCAACAGAAACCGGAGAGAATGCCAAAACCTTGCAAAAGAATTGAAGGCAAAGGTGGTTTATGGCGACGGTAGCGATGTGAAGGTTCTTATGGAAGCCGGAGCGATGGGTGCAGATGTAGTCCTTGCGATTACACCCCACGATCAGGATAATTTGATAATCTGCCAGCTGGCGGCGATACAATTCAGCGTACCGAGGACGGTGGCGCTGGCGAACGATCCAGATAACGTCGAGATTTTCGAACAACTGGGTGTCCGGACATTTTCGACGACTCTCATAATCGGCAGTCTGATCGAACAGCGGGCGTCCCTGGAACAGATAATCAATCTTCTTCCCATCGGCGGCGGCCGGGTGAACGTCACCGAGATTCTCCTGGACGACGAATCACCTGTGGTTGGGAAACATTTGAAAAATATCGCTCTCCCGGAGAATGTCCTTATCGCGGTTTTGATTCGAAACGGACAGCCGATCATCCCTGGCGGTGCGACCCAGCTCCGTGCCGGCGATCGTATTGTTCTTGTCACATTGCCTGCTAATCATGGACCTGCGTTGAAAGCGATAACAGGAAAAAAAGGATAGCATCGGATAATGCGCGAAAGAGAATATCTAAAGGGACGGTATAAGGCGATATTGTTTTATACGGGATTGGTGATGATGTTGTCCGGCGCGCTGATGTTGTCGCCGTTGTTGGCTCTCTTTTCTTATCCGAAAGAGGCGAAGGACGTTTGGGGTTTCGCCCTCCCCGCCCTCGTTCTGTGTATTATGGGATTTCTTCTCAGGCGTTTTTGCCGATCTTCCAGTCCCGCAACCCTAACCATTCACGAAGGCGGAATGGTTGTCCTGATCAGCTGGACAACTGTCATCTTTTTTTCATCCTTGCCATTCGTCTTATTGCACGGCACAAGCCTTTCAAGAGCAATCTTCGAAGCCGTCAGTGGATGGACAACGACCGGTCTTTCCATATTGGACGTTACGGCGACCAGCAGGCTGCTTTTATTATGGCGCAGCACGATGCAGCTTGCTGGAGGCGCGGGCTTGGCGATAATAATGATGTCCGCCATAGTCGGCGCAACCGGCATAGGGATTTCCGCCGCTGAAGGCCGCGGAGACCAGCTCGTCCCGCAGGTCCGTAAATCCGCCCGCCTTGTGCTGATTATTTACAGCGGTTACGCCATCGCCGGGGTTTTTGCCTATCGGCTCGCGGGTTTGTCATTCTTCGATTCCATCAACCATTCGTTTGCTGCTGTATCCACCGGCGGATTTTCGACCTACACCGAGAACATCGGCCACTGGAATTCATTGGCTGTGGAATCGGTAAGCATTCCTCTGATGATTCTCGGCAACCTCAGCTTCGTCACGGCATGGCTGCTCTGGCGGGGAAAGATGCGCTTCGTAATTTTAAACGGCGAGGTGCGCCTTCAAGCGTTCCTAATCCCTTTTTCCGCCGCGGCCGTGTTCATTTTTACCTGCCGGAATTTATATCCGACTATAGGAAAAGCTGCGCGGGTCGCTGTTTTTGAGACCGTCTCGGCTCTCACGACCACTGGTTTTCAAACCGTCGGATATGGAGCATGGAATGCATTCGGGGTGTCTATCCTGATCATCCTGATGTTGATCGGCGGCGGGACATGCTCGACCGCCGGAGGCATCAAGCAATTCCGTATCTACTTTCTGTGGAAAGTTATGATTTGGGAGATAAAACAGTCGTTCTATCCCCGGTCGGTTGTGATAGAACAACCGGTATGGGAGGGTGAACGGCGGGTCTTTGTTGATCCGACGAGGGTACGCCAGGTCCTTGTTTTCGTTTTCATATACCTGATGACCTATGTTGTCGGGACGTTGATACTATGCGCCTCAGGTTTCTCCCTGCAGGACTCCCTGTTCGAATTCGCCTCCGCTATCGGAACTGTGGGTCTTTCCATCGGGGTTACTTCATACTCGATGCCGGATGCGGCGCTTTGGGCGGAGACCCTCGCGATGTATCTCGGCAGGCTGGAATTTATAATCGTTTTTATCAGCGTAATCAAACTCGCTCATGATATGCGTATTATGAAGTCGAAGAAAAAATCTTAGACATATTAAAGACATAAAAAATCCACCCGCTTGAGAGCTTTTAATCTGCTTTTGAGCGGGCGGATTGAATTTATATCAGCCGAGGAGCGTGTCCCACTGTTTGAACACGTCCAGGGTCGTTTTCGTAAGAATCTCTATAATTTCTTCCGTGAACCTGCCCCCAAGTTTTTCGTCGAAGACCGGATCGGGCGCGTCCGGCGGTGAGAGGATCGTGCCGGGCGCGGGGACGGCGCGGAATTTGTACTCGAAAGATGCTACTATCTTCGGATCGAACAGGTCTTTGCGCACACCTTCAGGGCAGAGGCCCAGCATCATCGCGGTTTCTTCGAGCCCTGCGTGCCCGCCGTCAATCTCACAGTCGTACACTTTGATGCGCGGATCATTACAGAAATACCACCACTCGATCTGGAGCATCTTGACGCCCGTGCTTTTGTTGTATTCCGTTACGAGCTCGTTCAGTTCCTTCTCCTGTCCGCCGTGACCGTTCATCACCAATATCCTGTCGAATCCCAGGCGCGCAAGACCCTTGAAGATGTCAAGGACGTAGGACATAAAGGATTCGCGGCTGACGGTGATCGAACCCGGGTATTGGAGCAGGGTATTGGTGATCCCGTAGTTTATCGTAGGCGCGATGAGGCAGTTTATCTTTGGAGCCATCTTTTCCGCGATTTTTTCCGCAAGGATGGAATCGGTTCCCAGGGCTGTTGCGCCATGGGCTTCTATTGTGCCGATAGGAAGTATAACTCCCTTGATCTTTTCCGGGATCAGGCCGCGTATCTCCTGCCAGTTCAACAGATCGAGCCGCCGGGTTTTCATTTCATATCCCTTTCCGTCAGGTTTGAAGATATTCTGCCTGCATTATTTCTGGAAGAAATGCCGCATTACGAAGAAGACGTTTTCTTTTTTCTCTCTCAGACGCCTATAAGTATATTTTAACCAGGCGGTTCCGTATGGGACGTAGATGCGGACGTTATGTCCTTCCGCTGCCAATTTCTCCTGGAGAGCTCTTTGGATTCCGTAGAGCATTTGGAATTCATACTTGTCTTTCTTGATCTTTTTCTCCTTGATGTAATCGAGAACCTGTCCGATCAGAACTTTATCGTGAGTTGCGATTGCGGGATAGTTCCCCTTGTCGAGCAGCATCTTGGAGAGTTTCAGGAAATTGATCCTGATGTCGTCCATCTTTTTATACACAATCTCCGCCGGTTCCTTGTATGCCCCTTTGCAGAGACGCAAGCGCGCTTTCTTCTTGAGCACATCCTGCACGTCTTTTTCCGTTCTGAAGAGGTAAGCTTGCAGCACGATCCCGACGTTTTCGGGATATTTTTTATAGAGGGCGTAGAAGATATCGAGCGTAACCTGGGTTACGTCAGAGCCTTCCATATCCACACGGACGAAGTTCTTTAGTTCCTTGGCCTTCTTGACAATCCGCTCGGTGTTCTTCAGGCAAAAGTCTTTGTCCACCTTCAAACCCATCATCGTCAGCTTGAGCGACACGTGGGAATCCAACTTGTTTTTCTTTATCTCTTCAAGGAGAGCGATGTAACCGTTCGCCAGGGATTCAGCCTCATTTTTGTTTGTCACGTCTTCCCCGAGGATATCGAGGGTGCATTTAATCTTTTTATCGTTTAGTTTCTTGACGGCGATTATCGCTTTGTCCATCGTTTCGCCTGCGACGAATCTCTTTGCCAAAAAAGTAAGCAGTTTCATTATTTGCTTTCCTCCAGATTTAAGAAGATCAGTTTTACTATTTCAAAAAGCCCCATTGCAGCTAAAGGATACCTCTATCGGAAATAAAATTCCACTTTTATTCGACGGTGACGCTCTTCGCGAGGTTCCTCGGCTGGTCAACATCCGCTCCGCGTTTGACCGCGATGTAATACGCCAACAGCTGCAGAGGAACGACGTATATGACCGGCTTCACAATCTCTCCCACGACCGGCACGGTGACTACATAATCCGCCTTTTCCGACGCCAGATCGTCTCCCTCATCCACGACCGCGATCACTATGCCATCTCTCGCTTTTACCTCTTCGATATTGCTCAGCATCTTTTCATAGACTTCGTTTTTCGGCGCGAGAGCGACAACGGGCATATTTTCATCTATGAGCGCTATAGGGCCGTGCTTCATCTCTCCGGCAGGATACCCCTCGGCATGGATATACGAAATCTCCTTCAACTTCAGCGCCCCTTCGAGGGCAATCGGATAGCAGTAGCCCCGGCCGAGATAGAGGAAATCCCTCTTCGTGTACATCTCTTTGGCGATCTCTTCGAGCTGCGAGGGAAGGTTCTCGAGTGCAATCTCGATATTATGCGGCAGGCGCATAAGCTCCTCCAGGAACTCGACGGTCTTTTCCCGGCTTAGCCTGCCGATGCGCCGAGAGAAGTGAATCGCGAACAGGATCAGCGCGATGAGCTGGGATGTGAAGGCTTTCGTGGATGCGACGCCGATCTCCGGGCCGGCGTGAGTATAGATCACTCCGTCGGATTCGCGCACTGCCATAGAGCCGACGACATTGCATATCGAAATGAGCTTCGCCCCCTTTTCTTTAAGGGTCCGCATCGCCGCGAGCGTGTCCGCCGTCTCTCCGGATTGCGTGATAACGAGTCCGAGCGTGCGGTCGTTTACAATGGGATTCCGGTAGCGCAGCTCGCTGCCGTAATCAACCTCGACCGGAATTCCGCTGAGGTTTTCGATGATATATTTTGCCACCAGCCCCGCGTGCCAGGAAGTGCCGCAGGCGTTGATGATGATCCGCTCGATCTTCCTGAGCGCCTGTTCGTCCAGGTTTATTTCCGGTATATAAACGTCTCCGTTTTCAAGGCTTATCCTGCCGTATAGTGTGTCGCGAATGGCGCGAGGCTGGACGAAAATCTCCTTGAGCATATAATGCTTGTAGCCGCCCTTCTCCACCTGGATGGGATCCCAATTGATCGTCTGCGGCTCTCTTTGAATCGCCTCTCCAGCCGAATTGAACAAATTGATCCCGTCCCGCTTCACCTCGGCGATTTCGCCGTCATTCATAAAGATGAATTTTCTCGTATGCGCGAGAACGGCGAGTATGTCCGATGCCGCGAAGTTCTCGCCCTCTCCGATGCCCAAGACAATCGGCGGGCCGTTGCGCACAGCCACGATCTTTTCCGGATCGCCGGCGGCGATCACAAGAAAGGCGAAATGCCCACGGAGCAGCGGAAAGGCTATCTTCACCGCATCCGCGATGCTGCCTTTGTAGAATTTGCCGATAAGGTGCGCCGCAACCTCCGTATCGGTTTCGGTTTTGAATTTATGTCCTTCGGCGATCATTTCATTTTTCAGCTGCAGGTAGTTCTCGATGATACCGTTATGAATAACCACGATCTTTCCGTCCTGGTCGGTATGGGGATGGGCATTCTCCTCGGTGGGTTTGCCATGCGTCGCCCAGCGGGTATGCCCCAGGCCGTATGAGCCTCCCCGGATGGGGGAATCGTTCAGCTTGTTGCACAGATTAATCAGTTTTCCGGCGCTGCGCCTGATTTCCAGTTTGCCGGAGCTGTCGATCACGGCCACCCCCGCGGAGTCATACCCGCGGTATTCGAGTTTCTTCAAACCTTCGATTAAAAGTTCAGCGACCGGTTTGTCGCCGATATAACCCACAATTCCGCACATAGTTCAATCTTTATCTTTTTCTTTATTGTTTTGGGCTTCCATCTTGGCGCGCTTCTTAGCCGCCCAGCCGGGTATGTTTTTCTGCTCGACGCGGCTAACGGCGAGCGCGTCATCAGGAACGTCGTCCGTAACGGTTGTACCTGCTGCCACCACCGCCCCTTCGCCGATGACGACCGGCGCCACGATCTCCGTGTTGCTGCCGATGAAAGCCCCGTTTTTTATGACTGTTTTATGCTTCTGCCAGCCGTCGTAGTTGCAGGTTATGGTCCCGGCTCCTACGTTTACGTTTTCGCCTACTTCAGCATCTCCGAGGTATGTAAGATGCGAAGATTTGGAATTGTCCCCGAGCGTCGAGTTCTTCATCTCGACGAAATTGCCGACCTTGACTTTTTTGCCGAGCTTGTTGCCGGGCCGCAGGCGCGAGAACGGACCTATTGATGCCGCCTCGCCGATGACGGAATTTTCGAGATGCGAGAAAGGATATATCACGCAGCCGGACCCGAGTATGACGTTTTCGAGAATGGAATAATGCCGTATCTCGCAGTTTTCCCCTATCTCGGTTTTCCCTCTGATGACGACGCCGGGATAAACAATAGTGTCCTGGCCTATTCGGACATCGTCTTCGATATATGTCGTCGCCGGATCGTATATCGTCACGCAGTTCTCCATCAGTGAGCGTAACTTTCGCATTCGTAAACAGGCGTCCGCCTCCGCGAGTTCCATACGGTTATTGATCCCGAGTAGGTCCTTCGCCGTATGCCATTTGAAGGCGCCTGCGTTCCTTCCCTCCCGGCGGTATATCTCGATCAGATCCGGAAGATAATATTCCCCCTGCGCATTGTCTTTGCCCAGCTTTTCGAGGGCCGAAAACAGGGTTCGCAAGTCCGAAAGATATATACCGGAATTAACTTCCTTTATTTTGATCTCTTCGGCATTCGCATCCCTCTGCTCTACGATCTTACGGATTTCATTTTTGCCGCCGCGCACGATTCGCCCGTAAGCTCGGGGGTCATCGAGCTCCATCGTGAGGACGGAAAGATCGAGGTTCTCTTTTTTGTAATGATCATAAAACTCTTCGAGCAGCACGCTCGTTATCAGCGGGGTATCGCCGCATAGAATCAGTAGGTCGCCTTCCGCGCCCGCCAGTTGCGTAACCGCGGAAGCCACGGCATCCCCCGTGCCGTTCTGTTGCTTCTGCTCGACAAAATGGATTTCAGCATCAAAAGACCCGGATTTATAATTTTTAAACCATTCGGTAACGCTTTCCGCGTGGTGGCCGACGACGACAGTAATGGAAAGCGGGTCCAAATCCGCCGCCGTGTCGAGGATATATTGCAAAACCGGTTTGCCGTTAGCCTTATGCAGAACCTTCGGAACGGCGGATTTCATCCGTTTTCCCTGCCCCGCCGCAAGAATCAATATATGCAAGCCTTTTTTCACTTTGCGATGCCCATATTCGATTTCGATTACATTATATCCAAGTGGGAAAGTGATACAAATAAAATGTAGAATGACATACAAGCATTATTTTTCCAGGCAAGGTCCAGGATCTATATTTTTCGTTTTGTGATGTACGGTGAGGGATTGCTTTTACCTATCTGCGGGATCACTATACATCAGTATCACAAACGAAGAATGATTGTTGTTTTGATGTACTATTATCGCCATATTCATTCGAAGGTTATGGTTTAATCTCTTGACATTTATACTTTCCAGATATAGAGTAAATAATAGATGACATAATTCCGGCTCATTTGTTACATAATTAATTAGCTGATTTTTAACAGGCTAAAAATCTTCGGGATCATCCTAATATGAAGAATAAGAGGGTCATTGAGCATATTGCTTTTGCTTTTACTATAATTGAAACTAACGCAAAGGGAATATAATCTTTTCTTAGGAGGCTGAGGATGAAATCTTTACGATCATTAGGAATTATCATGTTTTTATTGATTCCTTATCTATCTGCTCAGGATACTAATATACTGAAATTTGATCTGTTTCTGAAGGATACAGATAATGACAAATATATTATGTCATTACCATATGGTATGGCTTTCGATAAGGATGAGTCCGTTTATATTCTGGACTTTAAAGAATGCAACATCTTGAAATTCTCGAAAGACGGCAAGTATTTGACCACCATCGGCAGGAAAGGAACTGGGCCGGGAGAATTGCATCTTCCAGGATACATAACAGTTAAAAATGATAAGCTTTATTATGTTGACCATTTGGATTTGATCAATATATACGATACAAACGGCAAGGTGATCAAGTCCGAACGTAAAAAATTTACAGGTTCGAATATAAAGGCATTTCCTGAGAAATTCATCATCGGATCCGATTTTGACAAGATTGATAATAAAGATTTTTTAAAAGTCTGGGATTGGGATGGGCAAGAGACCGATGTGATCGACGAAATCAGCTGGGATAAATACCTGAAAACCTCAAAAGATGAGGTTCGTATTTTGGCCATCGCTGCTACAAATACAGATATACATGTTTTTGATATGGACAGCCATGGAGCGGTTATCTATGCAAAAACGGATAATTATGAAGTGTACAAATGGAATGAAGGAAAGAAAGAAACGATAATAAAGGAAAAACATCCTTATAAACTTCTTCCTAATGAAAAAAGGGGGAAAAACCGGCTCGAGAAAAAGAAAGGCATGACCACTTTTTATATCAGCAACGACTACTATCAGGTTATCAGGGAAATAATGGTTGACAAGGAAGACAACATTTGGCTTGTTACGAATTCAGTAGACAGAGCGGGATTAGCGAAGTATTCGAATGACGGCAAGTTCATCGCTTTCTATGAAATCGAGCCGTGGTATCTCATCGAACATACTAATTTCTACATGAGCAATAATTATATCTATTGCAGTGAGGGAACGAGCGAAGGATATAAATTTTTCCGTACGCCGATACCCAAATAACGAGATTGTATTGATGGAGATCTTTTCGTTTTTAATACTGTTTATGGCACTTGAAATTTACTGGGCCGAAGAGCTGGAAATCCAATGGATTCTCTAAATCCGAAGAATGCTTTAAATCCGGAGGATTCTGTAATTGAAATAAGATGTTCTTCATATTGTCCGCTCTGATGAGAAAACATAGAAAACGAAGATGCCCGGCTGCCACCCTTCGAAGCATCCCCCGGCATGACAGCATTTTTTTTGTGGGAGCGGGCAACTGCCCGCGATAAAAGATGTCTGTCATTATCCAGGATTCTTCGAAGACGAGACGGCGGATAATCTTCGTATTAGTGCATTAAATTTTTCAAAGCTTTTTCCACTTCATCATATAGATATTAGCTAAGAAAATGGCAAAACAACCGCGCTTTCGAAGTGTCCGCGAGCATACCGCATATCTATAACGAAGATGCCCGGCTGCCACCCTTCGAAGCATCCCCGAGCATGACATTCATATTATCGAAGATGTGCAGCTTCATTCCTCTGAGGTTGATCCGAGTCTCAGAGTATAATTTTATCGGTACGGGCAAGTTGAGTTTTTAAAAAGAGAAATTGATAATTTTTTAGATGTCTATAATATTATGTCAATAAGAGGTGAAATTCCGCGCCTTAATTTCCCTTGAAATTGGATTTTTGATAAGTAAGATTGTAGGTTCACCTTATAAATTGGATAATTGATATATGGAAGATAAGCTGCTCGACAAGCAATACAACCCGAAGACGGTTGAGGATAAATGGTATAAATTCTGGGAAGAGAACGGGTTCTTCAAAGCGGACCCGGATTCGAATAAGCCACGTTTCTGCATAGTGATCCCTCCGCCGAACATAACCGGCAAATTGCATATGGGTCATGCCCTGAACAATACCCTGCAGGATACGGTCATCAGGCGAAAGCGGATGCAGGGATTCGACGCTCTCTGGCTGCCCGGAACCGATCATGCCGGTATCGCCACGCAGGCGGTGGTGGAAAGGGAGCTAGAGAAGGAAAACATCAAGAAAGCCGATATCGGCAGGGAAAAATTCATTGAAAAGGTATGGGAATGGCGGCGTAAATACGGCGATATCATCCTTCTGCAGCTCCGGCGTCTCGGCGCGTCGTGCGACTGGTCGCGGCTGCGTTTCACGCTCGATGACGGCCTCAGCCGCGCCGTAAAGAAAGTATTCGTTGAACTGTACCGCGAGGGACATATCTACCGCGGAGAATATATCATCAACTGGTGCCCTCATTGCCATACCGCGATCTCGGACCTCGAAGTGGAATACACCGAGGAGTCTTCGAGCCTCTGGCATATAAAATACCCTATCAAGGGCAGCAAGGATTTCTTCGTCGTGGCGACGACCCGCCCCGAAACGATGCTGGGTGATACGGCTGTCGCCGTCCATCCTGACGATGAAAGATATAAAAAACATCATCAATCGAAGGTCATTCTCCCCATCGTCGGCAAAGAGATTCCGGTGATCACGGATACATTTGTCGATCCGGCGTTCGGAACAGGCGCTGTGAAGGTTACCCCCGCCCACGATCCCAACGATTACCTTGCAGGCAAAAGGCATTCGCTTCCGGCGGTGGTCGTCATAGATACCGAGGGGGTGATGAACGAGAACGCCCTCCATTTCAAGGGGATGGATCGTTTCAAGGCGCGAGAGGAGATCGTAAAGGAACTCCAGGCGAAAGGCTTGATCGCGAAGATAGAAAACTATACGCATTCGATCGGCAGATGCCACCGGTGCGAAACCATAATCGAGCCGTACATCTCTACGCAGTGGTTCCTGAAGATGTCCGGTTTCTCGAAGGAGGCGATAAAGGTTGTTAACGAGGGGCAGATAAAATTTTTCCCTGAAAACAACATCCGTATATACAACGAATGGATGGAAAACATCAAGGATTGGTGCATTTCGAGACAGCTTTGGTGGGGACACCGGATTCCCGCGTGGTTCTGCGATGATTGCGGCGAGATTACGGTTACGGAAGAAACACCTGAGAAATGCTCAGCCTGCGGCAGCGGAAATCTGCGCCAGGAGAGCGACGTCCTCGATACCTGGTTCAGCTCCCAGCTCTGGCCTTTCTCCACGCTCGGCTGGCCGGATGAGACGAAAGATCTTAAAACATATTACCCGACATCATTATTGATCACGGCTCCGGATATTATCTTTTTCTGGGTCGCAAGGATGATAATGATGGGAATGAAATTCATGGGTGATGTCCCCTATCACGAGGTGTTCTTCAACGGAATGGTGCGGGATAAGTTCGGGAAGAAGATGACGAAATCCAGGGGGAACGTGATAGACCCGCTTGATATTATTGAAAGCTATGGAACGGACGCGACGCGTTTCACTCTTCTCCTGCTTTCATCGCCTGGCGCGGATATACCTCTCGACCCGAAACGTATGCTCGGCTACAAGTCCTTTATGAACAAGATTTGGAACTCCACCCGCTTTGCCCTGATGCACCTGGATGAAACGGTGCTGGACACAAAATATGAAATCGGCGATCTCAGCCTGATAAACCGATGGATAAAGGCACGCACAAACCATGTGGTGCGGGAGGTGAACGAGGCGTTGGATGGGTACCGTTTCCATGAAGCGGCGAACGCGGTGTATCATTTTGTCTGGCATCAGTTTTGCGATTGGTACATCGAGGCTATAAAGCCGATTCTATTTAGCGAAGAGAAGGAAAACGAGAAGGAAAAAGCAGTGACGAAGCGGGTTCTCTATGAAACTATCGACACCATCATCAGGCTTATGCATCCGATGATACCATTCATCACGGAGGAGATATGGCAGAAGATACCCGGCTCCGGCGAAACGATAATGCTGGCGAAATATCCGGAGGCCGATTCCAATCTTGAAAACCTCGTCGCGGACGAGATGGACCGGTTGATGGAAGTGATCGTCAAGATTCGCAATATGCGCTCGGAGCTCTCGATCCCTCTCGGAGAGAAGGTGGATATTCAGATTTATACGAAATCGGACGTTGACCGCGCTTTCATAGACAATTACAAGATCGAAATCCAGACCCTTGCGAAGGTGAAGGAGATCGGCTTCACGGATAAATTGGAACCGGCCGATGATGTGGCGCATTCACCCGTTGCCGGATTTGATTTGATGATTAATTATAAAAAATTCGTAGATGTTGAAAAGGAGATCGAGCGGATAACGCGGGAGATGGCGCGCCTCGAAAAAGAGATTACATTGAATGAAGGGAAGCTAAATAATGAAAGCTTCCTGATGAAAGCGCCCGCGGCAGTCGTGGAACAGGTGAAGACGGACTACCGGGAGCTTTCCGAGAAATATAAGAAGCTGGAGAAAAACCTGAAAACCCTTCAGGAAAATGGCTAATAATTCCATTTTAACCGAATCCGATATTGCGCGATTCCTCTCGGAGGACATAGGCCGGGGGGACGCGACGACCGATGCCATGATCGAACCTGACCGCTGCGGGAAAGGGGAATTTCATGCGAAAGAGGATTTCATCCTTGCCGGTATTCACGAAGCTATTGTGGTCATCAGATACCTAGACCCGGAAATGAAGGTTTCAAAGTCTATGGATGATTCTTCCAGAATTCAAGCAGGGACGATTTTTTGCGAGATTGAAGGCAAACTGCGGGCGCTGCTCTCCGCCGAACGGACAGCGCTCAATCTTCTTCAGAGGATGAGCGGCATCACGACGCTTGCATCGCAATATGCCACCGCCGCCGAAGGAAAGACCCGGATACTCGACACACGGAAGACCATCCCCGGGATGCGGCTGCTCGAAAAATATGCCGTCAGAGCCGGGGGATGCTACAATCACCGAATGGGGCTCGATGACGGGATTCTTATAAAAGACAACCATCTCCGTTGCGCCGGAGGAATAGCTACGGCGGTTAAAAAAGCAAAAGAAAAAAACCATCATCTTCTAAAAATTGAAGTCGAGGTAACGAGCATCGAGGAATTGAATGAGGCAATCGAGGCGGGCGCCGACGCTGTCCTTCTCGACAATATGACCGACGAAATGATACAAAAAGCCGTCGAGGCAGCCGGAGGAAAAATCGCCCTCGAAGTATCCGGCGGGATAACCCTCGAGCGGATAAAGACATTGAGTAAAATGGGTGTGGACTACATCTCCGTCGGCGCGCTGACCCATTCCGCCCGCGCCGTGGACATCAGCCTGGAAATAATACCCATCTGACTCTTTCGAATTTCCTTTTTTGTACGGACAATCAGTTTAAGCAGATTTATCTTCTACAAAGAACGCTATAGTCAAACATCGCCCCTTCTTGCCAGAATTTAAACTTTGTCATATTCTTGGCTATAATCTATTATTAATATTGAATCATAACGGTTTGTGTTCCGCGCAATTTGATATAACACAATAGTATGTCAAAGCTTTACATTTTTTTTCTTTTCCTGAGCAACAGGAAGGCTTTATTCCTGGGGATTTTTCTTGCAGTACTATTTTCGCTTGTCTCGCCGCCATCCGGGCTCAGCGGAGAGGGCTGGCGCGCGATAGGCCTCTCGGCGGCCGCTCTGATATGGTTCGCGTCGAAGGCTGTGCCTCCTTCAACGATAGCGATAATGATTTTGGTGTTTCATGTGATTCTCGGCATATCGTCATACGAGGAGATCGCCCGGTCGTTTTTCAGCGAATCGGTTTTTTTCATTATGGGCGTGCTGATGCTCGGTGTCGCGATGATAAAACAGAGGCTGGACCGCTCGCTGGCAAGGCTGCTCGCTTTCCTCGCCAGGGATTCGAGGGTGATGTTAATCATTTACCTCGTTTTCGTCTCGGCGCTGACCACCGCTTTGATGGGAGAATATGCCGCCTCTGCGCTGCTGCTGCCATTCGTTCTGATGGTCATCAGCTCGGAGAAGGGACTGGAAATGCGCCGGTCTCGCGCGAAACCGTATCTGCTTGCCCTGGGATTCGGATGCATCATCGGCGGATGTGGAGCGCTGTCGGGCGGGGCAAGGAATGTCGTGATACTTCAATTCCTCAAGGAGCGTCATGGAATACAAATACTTTACGGCGGCTGGATACGGTACACCTTTCCCCTCGCCGTGCTTCTGGTTATCTTTGCTTCTTTTTTGATCTACCGCGCCTTTTTACGCAAAGGGTATCTTGGCAAGAAAAAACCCTTGAACCTGGATGAGGCGGAATGGAAGAAACCGCTAAGCCCGGAGGACAAGACGGCCGTCCTGATCTTTGCCGTAACTTTCTTCCTTTGGCTTTTCTTTTCATCCGAGCTCGGCATGGGAATCATTGCCCTCTTCGGCGCAACTCTTTTTATGATTTTCGGACTGGTCAAATGGGAGGATTATAACAAGGGCGTAAACTGGGGCGTAGTCCTGCTTTATTCAGCGGTGGTTATGCTGGGCACATCCTTGTATGAGAGGGGTGCCGCCGATTGGTTGGCGCAATCGGCGATAAAGCTGGCCGGCGGGAAATGGGAAGCGGAAACTCTTCTGCCGTGGGTAATGGTCTTTACCGTACCGCTCCTTTCCAACCTGATGGGGGCGATAGGAGTCGTATCCATTTTCGGCCCGTTCTTTCTGCGGCTCGCGTCCTTATCAGGGATGAATTGCGCCATGGTGGGGGTGTTTCTGGCCGTCGCGTCATCCTTCGCGCATATCAGCTACACCGCCTCTCCGGCGAACAGTATTATCTATTCCACCGGCTATCTGCGGTGGCGGGACTTTATCAAGCTCGGATGGAAAATGACCGCCGTCTCTGTTATAGTCTTGTTGTTCATCAGCAGGTATTGGTGGAGTTTCTTTTAATCTTTTCCGCAAAGGCGCCGAACGATGAAAACGATGGTTTGTATCGGCGGGGTTGACGAATCTCTTCCAACCCTTCAATTCGGAACCTGGTTTGCCACTAAAATCGCGACCGAGATTTTGCTTTTATACGTTGAAAAGGAATCCTCGCTTTCCTTTAAGAAAGAGACCGAGATCGCCTTCGAGAAGCTGCTGGAATGGAACCTCGACCTGCCGGCCATACGGATACTGCGGATGGCGATGAAAAGGCTGGAAGAGGTGGGCCTTCTCAAGCTGGTCAAGGGGAAACCGAAAATCGTTCATGATCTGCGGAAGGTCGGGGATGCCTGGCAGCTCTGCCTGAAGAGTTTTCAGAACCAGGATATCTGCTTCAAGACCCGCCAGGGAAATATCGTCGAACAGCTCCTGCAGGAAAACCGGGATAACCATTCGGATCTTTTAATAGTCGGCGCGAGCCAGAGGAGAAGGCTGCTTCCGAAGATCGTGACGTTCGTGGATAGTTCGATTCTTATCATCAAGAACCTGATTGATCACCGCTATGAGATTCTAATCGCGACGGACGGGAGCGAGGCGGCGCACAGGGCGGAATATGTCGCCATCAAGACCGCGCAATACTTCGAGAGGCGGCTGACCTTCCTGTCCGTTGTAAACTCTGAAAGCGAACGAGAGCGGATGGAAGTCCATCTCAAGCGGATGAGCGCGATCGCCGCTAAAAAGAAGATCGAGCTTGCGGTTGAAATAAAAACGGGAAATGCCGTAGAAGAAATAATAAAAGCCGCCGGCGACAGGAAGATAATTTTCGTGGGCGAGAGCGGCAGGAACCTCATTAAGCAGTATTTTCTCGGCAGCAAAGTCCTGAAACTTTGCAAGAGAACGGAATCTCCGATCTTCATCGTTAAAAAACATTCGCGATACAAATAAACTATTCTAGACTCTTGAAAAACCACTGTTCTGTCATTCCGGCCGAAGAACCGGAAATGGACAGCATTCCTTATCTGAGGGAAAGACAGCTCCCCCTTGCGCCCCCCCTCATTGAGGGCACTCCCCCCTGCGCCCCCCTCAGTGAGGGGGGTAGGGGGGAGAAGATGCCGGATCCCCGCAACCAGTGCGGAGCAGGCAAGTCCGGCATGAAATCCGCAGGATTCTATAAATCCGTAGGATTCTATAAATCCGTAGGATTCTGTAAATCCGCAGGATTCTATAAATCCGTAGGATTCTATAAATCCATAGGATTCTATAAATCCGAAGGATTCTGTACAAGGTTAAAAAAGCTAGTTTTTTAAAGGTCTCTATTCGGGAATCCTGTTTCCAGAAAAAATCCCCGCCTTCCGGCGGGGATTTCAAATTCAATCGCGAATAATTCCGCAGAAATTTTTTCCTAAACGGAATCTTAAGCCTGTGCCGGCGATTTTTTCTTTGCGCGCCTTAGCAGCACGATCCCAGCGGTTATTATGATTACGAGAGTGATGATCAGAGCGATGAGATTATGGGCGATCATGGAGACGAGAACGGTTACTACGGAGAGGATGAGGGCGACAAAGAACATTACGAATGAGACAATACCCCTGCCGACGCTGCCGAGTATGGGCAGAATGTCCAGGACGGCGTTAATGGGGCCGAAGAACATCGAAAGACCTATCCACATCATCGCGAAACCGATAGCCCTGAGTATCCAGCCCGTGACTTTATGTTCCTTCGCAAGTATAGCTATTGCCTCATCCGGTTCAGCTGTAAACGCCCGGTACAGCTTATGCTCGCCCTTAAACATAAACGGGACAATCCTGTCCCCCTGCAGTTTGCCGAAGACAGTGACGTTAATATTCTTCGGAAAGGCATTGTATTTAATCCTGACATCGCCCAGTCCCGGACTTTGAAGAGACCCCTTTCCAATATAGATGTATCCGCCTTCAAGCCTGCGACCGGCCGGCGCTGAGCCGCCCTCGACGATCACGTCTCCGCCCGTGGATGTCTTTTGAACGATCTTATCGCCCGTCGATTGGGGTTGCGATGAAATCAGCATATTTTGTTTTATATCCACCGGGTTTTCTCCGGGAAGGGATAATCTGTCCACGGCGATGTTGTACGAGCCCACTTTAGCAGATTGAACCGTGAAGGATTTATCCTCTATTGTAGATGTCGGGTTTTCGTGTCCTTCCGGATAGCGAAAGTTGGTTGACACGGATGATGACGAAGTCCATTTCTTTTCATAAGTATATGTCGTAACGGTTTCCGTCCCGCCGCCTATCTTCTTCTTCTCTTCGCTGGATTGGTTTTCAACCCAGGCGAACATTTCTACTTGTCTCGACAGGGTAATATAGTCGCCCGGCACCAGGAATTCCGGGTCGCCGAGCGTCTCCTCGGATGTCATTTCCGCCGAAACGCTGACCGGCTTTCCCTCCGCGTCGGTCTGAACCATGTCCGGCTTTATGGGCATGCATAATTCAGCCGCCTCGGACATATCCTGTCTTCCCTCGTTCATCCAGAGAACGACAAAGGATCCGATGAATAGAATCAATCCGAAAACGACCCCCTTAATCGAGTTCATAATATTGCTTCCCCAGCCTCTGCTGGTAACCTCTGTAAACTTATCAGGCATACTTCACCTCAAATTGGTTTTTTTAATTGATAAGAATGCTATATCCTCTGTTAAACCCATTAAAGGGATTATGCATAACTTGCCGGAGGATTCAAGTGTTGCCGTGAATTGTATGAAAATAACGAATAATAATTGAAAAATGAAATTTCCGGCTATATAATTGAATTGTAAGGCTGTTCGTGACGGGATTCAATTAACCTCAAAATCATTTAACATTAAGGCGGGCAATATGTCCCAGGAAGAATCCATTCATGTGCTGCATATTGATGACAACGAGAATGATCTGTATATCTTCAAGCACAAACTCAATGAAATGGACCCCAGTCTGTCTATAGATTGGGCGAAGTCCGCCGAGGAAGCCCTGAAAAAGCTGGACGAAGGAAAATTCGATTGTCTTCTCGCAGACCATGAAATGCCGGGAGGGATGAACGGGCTGGAATTGTTGGAGACTCTCAAGATGAAGGGAATAAATGTTCCGTTCATCTATCTTACAGGCCAGGGAAACGAGCAGATAGCAGCCGAGGCGTTCAGGCTCGGCGCGTGCGATTATTACTCCAAGAATTTCGGTTTCGCGTATTTCCATCGCATAGTCAACTCTGTCAAGCAAAACGTCCGCAGCTATCGTAAAGTGCTGGAACAAACGAAAGCCGAAGAGATTATGAAACAACTTAATAAAGAGCGCGAGCGGATATTATCGAACATGAATGAGATAATCTGGAGCATGGAGATTGACCAGAGCACCAGTAAACCTGCAAGATATACATATATTTCTCCAGCAATCGAAAAAGTCACCGGTTTTTCCACAAAGGAATTCCTCGACAATCCAGAGTTCCACGAGAGCAGGGTGCATCCTGACGATTTTCATATTTTAATCAAGGCTCAAACTGAGATTATCAGCGGCAAATCATCATCTGTCGAATACCGGGTTAAAAGGAAGGATGGAAAATATATTTGGACAAAAGCTAAAATCTTCCCTGAGATTGATGAGACCGGAAAAATCCACAGGATTCAGGGAATAACGTCGGATATCAACGCTCAAAAAGAAGCGGAGATTTCCAAGCAGGCAAGCGAGCAAAAATACCATACCTTGTTCAATATGGCTCCCTTTATAATAACCATTACGAGCTTAAAAGATGGAAAATTGCTCGAGGTGAACGATACGATGCTCACCGCAACAGGCTATACAAGGGCGGAGTTGATTGGGAAATCGACCCTCGATCTCAATCTTTGGGTTGACCCTTCTCATAGGAAAAGGTTGGTAGATGACGTACGTAAAATGGGGTTTACCAGAGGATTAAAAACAAGAATTCGGCTCAAGAATGGGCAAACGATAGATGTGACATTGGACGCTTTGCACCTGACTTTCGAAGGGGAAGATTGCATGATGATGCTTGTGCGGACGGCTCATGTGAGCGAGGAAGCTTACGACGAATTCCAACAAAGCGAAAACAGGTACCGTTTTGTTTTCTCAAATACCATTGATCCGATTCTGGTATTCGATGATACCGGCAAAGTATTGGATGCAAACCATTCAGCGGCGAGGCTTCTGGGCTGGGACAGGTTTGATCTCCTGGAGAGATCTTTAGACGAGCTCCTTGACGGCAATACCGCTAATCAGCTGGATCAAATTATCAAGGCTCATGACCGCGAGAATTTAGTCGTCGGATTCAAGAGGAAAAACGGGGAAATCTTCAGGGCAGGAATACGAAGCTCCGTTTTTCAAGCGGAAGGCGTTAGCTATATTCAGGTGATAGTGGATCAGGCTAATACAGCAGGTGATTTTATATCCTTCAGACAAAGGATAAACAGGTACCTTGACGCCTTAAAAACCGTACTTGACAGCTTTTTCCGGGAAAACCCCGAGGAAGAGGCTGGAAAAATACTCGAGGCCATAGGCGAGGCCGCCCTCGCAAGCTCCGTCATTTGGATTTCTTCAACTAAAGGGAAGAAATCAAAATCAGGATTTGAAGAAAAATGTCGTTGGGATTCTATGAAGGAGGAAAAGAGCGATTTTTCCGCCGAAGAAATCTTTACACAGCTTTTTTCTCCATCTATGCCGCATTGGGCCAAAAATATTGCGAAGGGAAACATGATATCATCTTTCGTTTCAACTTGCTCATCCGAAGAAAGGCATCTGCTTGAGGACACCGGCTTGGGCGGTTTTGCGGCAGCACCCATCATGTCAGAAAGGCACGAGGGTTTCATCGTTCTTGCGTGGAGGGATCCGAAGACTTCTCTCATTCCCGATGAGACTATTTTTATTAAATCAATTGTGGACGGTTTCGGCAACGCTTTAGATGCAAAGAAAAAAGAAGACGGTTTCGATATTTCTGAAAAGATGTTGGAAGGCTTTTTTAAAATTTCTCCGGACATTATTTATTTCAGGACGGAGTCGGGCTTGTTCAAAGCCGTCAACGGGAGGTTTGCGTCGCTTCTTGATATGGAGCCGGAAGAAATTATTGACAAACCGTTAAAAGATGTCCTTCCTTCCAATATCTGTGAAAGGTTCGAGCAGAACTCGAAGAAGATGATTGAGACCGACGCTCCGGCTCAATTCATCATCAATTTGAGTGAACATTCGGTCGAAAGAGTGTTTCATATCATGGAATTTCCGTTTTATAAGTCGAGCGGGGGAGAGACAATGCTTGCGGGCGCAGGGCGGGAAATAACCGACTTTTTTACACAGGACGATAAGGTGCGCAGGATTAACGCCGAGCTGGATGAATTTGTGCACAAGGTCAGCCATGACCTCAAGGCTCCGATCAGGAATGTAATTGCGTATATAGAAATGGCTGGGGACAAAGGGCCGGAGGGCAAGGAATATCTGACGAAGGCGATGAATCAATGCATGAAGCTTCAGCTTTTCATCGGCAAGCTGCTGGAGCTTTCCAAGGCAGGCAGAACGGTCGGAAATTTCCACAGCTTCGATTCGAATCTTCTCGTCGTGGAAGTCTTCGATCTTTTCAGGAACCAGTATCCCGGCATCGAATTAAAAACAGAAGGAGTTCTGCCTGAAGTGTTCGCGGATCGAACAAGCATTATGGAGGTTTTTCAAAATCTTGTTTTAAATGCGCTGGAGAATTCAGACAAATCGAAGTCAGCGCCTTATATAAATATATCATCAAATGTGACGGACAAGGAGATCGTCTTTATCGTGGAAGATAACGGAATCGGCATAAATAAGCTGTATCTGGATACAATCCAACGTTCAAGCTATAACTTATATGAAAAAGAGCTTCAGCTCCATGGTTTCGGTTTGTCAATCTCGCGAAGAATAATCGAGGCTCACGGCGGGCGCTTGTGGGCTGAATCCACAGAAAAAGAAGGAAGCCGGTTCTATTTCAGCATTCCGATCGTTGCGGCGGAGAAAGGACGTTGAAGTGTTATCCGCCGTGCCCTACATAATAATGCCAGAGAGAAGGCGGTTGAATTCCCCCTAATTTTCTTTTTTTGCTTCGTCGAAAAGCGCCGTGGAGAAATATCGCTCCCCTCTGTCTCCGATAATTACCACGATGTTGCCCTTGTCCATCTTTTTCGCTGTTTCCAGCGCTGCCCAGACAGTCGCGCCTGAGCTGATGCCGCCCATTATCCCCTCGAGCTTGCTGAGCTTTTTCCCCGTGTTGATGGCGTCATCGTCAGAAACTCTGATCGTTTCATCTATCAAGTCCGTATGGTAAATTGTGGGCATATATCCCTCGCCGGAGTATTTCAAACCATCTATTTTGCTGATGGCCCTTGCGGGCTCAATCGCTATTATCTGAGCGCCGGATTTTGACTCCCTGAGGGCGCGGCCGACGCCCATTAGCACGCCGCCGGTTCCGAATCCGGCGATAAAGGCATCAACCTTTCCATCCAGATCTTTTATAATTTCCTTTCCCGTCCCGTTATAATGGGCGAGAACATTATCCTCGTTTTCGTTCTGATCGATATAGAAATACTTATCAGGTTCCTCCTCGATCAGTTTTTTCGCGGCATATATATGGCTGTCCGCATCGTCCTTGGTTGTAAGGATGAGTTCAGCGCCCCAGTAACGGAGCAAAAACCTGCGTTCGACGCTCTTGGATTCAAGCATAAACAGCTTGCATTTATAGCCTTTCACGGCGCAAACCATGCCGAGGGCGATCCCGGTGTTTCCGCTGGTTGCCTCGATAATTGTTTTATTCGGGTCCAGACGGCCGGCTTTCTCGGCGGCCTCGATCATATACAGGGCGATCCGATCTTTAAGGGAGCCGGAAGGGTTATAGCTTTCAAGCTTCGCATAAATATTCACTTTTGGGTTCGGATTTATCCGATCCAGACGCACAAGCGGCGTGTTGCCGATCAATTCGAGCATATTTTTCGATAGCATTTAGACCTGCCTTTTCATAAAGTGAAAATTGTATCACTTTGCCATTATTGGTCAAACATAACTTGTTTTTTCTTACAAGCTCTGGCGTGAAATGAGAGATTTGGCTGGTGATATTCATCTGGCGAATCCTCCGGCTTGTTTTTTAATTGTTTTTATGAGACGGTTTACGCGCTGTTTTTACATTGAAAAAATGTGTTATAACCATGTTTAATAACAGATCATAATTATTTATGGTGAGAATATGAAAAAGTGTATTTTGATTTTGCTTTTTATAATCGTGTCCCTTGAGGGTCGTTCCGTTTTCGCCCGGAATTCAAGCCTGAAAGTCATTGTCGAAACCGAGGACACCAAACAGGTTTTGACCGGCGTAAAAATCAATATTTCCTCCAGTGTATTGATGAAAAAGGCCTCTGCGGAATCAAATGAAAATGGCGCAGCTGTATTTTATGATTTGCCGCCGGGTATGTATGAACTGAATGTCTTCAAGGAAGGTTTTGAAAACAGAACCGTCAAGAATTTGAAGATTGGAATCAAGAAATCCGCGAGGATCGTCATTTATATGCGATACGAAGATAATCTCTCCGGACCAGACGGGAATACGTATTTCAAGTATTCGAATCATTTTGCTTCGTCCTTTACTTCCGATTACGATCTCGGGGATGTACTCGGTTATCTTCCTATTCCCAAGAATTTTACGAATATCCTGTTGCTGCCCGGAGGTGTATCCGGCAGGGATAATTACTCGATACTTGGATCCGGATCATACGACAGCACCGTTTATCTCGATGGAGTAAATCATACCAACCCTGTGTCACAGGCGTTTGCGTTCGATATCGGTGTGGATTTTCTAAAGGGGATAAATGCTTACATATCAGGGATACCGGCGGAGTATGGTTTTATGACCGGCGGAGTTGTGGAGGTCCTCACTGAAGGTGGTTCTAACCGGTTCCATGCCGGAGCATACCTTTTGCTCCGGAGGAACCAATGGAACGATATCAGTGACATTAATCCCAAAATAACCACCGATGACAGGCGCGAGGGATCGTCAGGGGACAGCTGGCTTTTTACCGCCGGCGGGTTTTTATGGAAAGACGCCGCTTGGTGGCATTTGAGTTATGAAAGCATGGCTCTCCCCCAGCAGATTTCCAGGAGGACGAATCCCATGAATAGGGATGATCTGATCTACGAAGAAGAAAAACCGGACTATTACGCAATCAGCTTCAAGGGGACTTTTCAGCCGATTACGGACATGAAGGGGTCTGTCACATACTTCAAGGACGTGGCGAAATATTATAATGAAGGCGCGAGGGGATTGACCGGGAGCAAGACACAGCTTTCAGCGGATCGTTCAACCGAAAAAAAAGGGGAACGAACCGCAGTCACGCTCTCATACCTATTAGCTGATTCAGTGTTGATCGAAGCGGGCTGGTCATATCTGAAATATATCGATGATCAAGTGCCCCAGGAAGAAACCCAGACGGACGGCATTTCTTTCATCTCTTCAGATCTCTGGTATTGGGGAGCGGTTCCTTATTTGGGACATCAAAAAAACAGTGCCGAAGGATTGACGTTCTCTTCAAGTTTTATTGCGGACATCGGCATTATCAATGATATAAAGATCGGTTTAGAGTATAACAATAACAATTATGAATTGAACAGGACATCATACCCATCGAACATTCTGATATTGACAGACCGGGTCGAAGGAGCAGGTTTTGAAAACGCGATATGGACTAAAAAATATGTTTATGAAAACAGATTCTCGGAAACTGATAATCGTTATACGACGCTCAGCTTTTATTTACAGGACAGCATAAATCTGGGCGATTCCATTGTCCTGGATGCCGGAGCGAGGGTTGATTCCAATGAGATGTACAACAATCTCGGAACGAGTATCTACAGCGGCGGAATTTTTGATACTTTTTCACCGCGAGTGGGCATTGCCTGGCAGCTGGATAATATTGTCATCAGAGGATCTTTCAGCAGATATTATGATCAGCTTTGGATCGATATGGCTTATGATATGAACATCTATGAACCAGAAATTGCACATATTTATAGCCCGACGGATGGTGTTGACGGGAGAAACGGTTGGACAGTGACCGATGTCGCATATAACACAAAATACTCCGGGCTTGACTCCATAGACGACGAACTTGTGCCCCAGCATTGCGACGAGTTCGCCCTCAGCTTCGATTGGAATTTGTCGGAAACGATGAACTTCGCTGTCATCGGGGCGACAAGGGTCTATAGAGATCTTATCGTTGCCGAGGATCTTAATACGGACGGCATACACAGATGGGAAAATATCCGGACCGACGCTTACGGCAACAAATGGAAAACCTGGGAAGGTATCGTATTCAATTTCAGAAAGCGCTCGGATGATAACGGATTTTTCTTGAATGCGGATTTCACTCTCAGCCGGGAGGAATGTCTAACGAGCTCGGACTCAGTGTATGATGAGTATCTGATCAATCCGGTTCGGCGCTCAGACAATGCCGGGGACTGGTGGGGGATTTCCGGTGACCCTACAATGCAGCTGGCGATACAGACATTTTACATTTTTCCCAATGACTGGTATTTAGGATTGACGGTGGACTGGAATAACGGGTACAAGTATTCAACGCGCGGTTCTGCAAACGTTACAGGATTCGGAAAATATGAAATTCTTCCCAATGGCAGAGGAGATGTGGAAAGGATGCCGGATGCCTTTCAAATGAATCTCCAGTTCGGGATTGTGGACACGATTCAGCTGCCGCTTTCTGTTGAATTTTTAGACTCGGAGGTTGTTCTTGACATCCATATAAGAATAAACAATCTTACGAATAATCAATATCCGTTGGGAATTTCTACGGCGCTGAATCCAGCTACTTATTTGGATTACACGAGCTGGAACAGGGCAAGATGGTATCAATTGGGAATCAAACTATCACTATAATTACCGGACTGTTTCCCCAGGCAATCGCAATTTCTCTTTTTTTAATGGGGCGGCTTTCAGGTTTTAACAGAAGCCAGCCTTAAACCTGATTTCTATTCAATAAGGGTTTTATTTCATATAAACTTTCCGAATTCAGGCATAAAAAGAATCTCTGAGAGTATTAATAAGAATCAAAACGAGGTGGATGAATGATAAAAACACTCAGTTTGAACTTATTTTTTCTCTGCACATTTTCCGTTTTCTTTGCCGGTTTTCTCGATGCGAATGAAAAAACGGGAAAAGAAATTAGATCCTATGAAGGAAAGTCCCTCTCCTCCGTTGAGGATTTCAGAGAGAACTCGATCAAAGGTCCCCGGAAAGTTGACCTTAAATCGTATCATCTTGAAATAACCGGCCTTGTGGAAAAGCCCCTGAACCTGGCTTATGATGAAGCGCTCGCCGGGTTCAAATCGCAGAGGAAAGTCATCCGGATGTACTGCGTCGAGGGGTGGAAGCTCGATCTTTTATGGGAGGGGCTGCTTTTAAAAGACTTGCTGGATAAAGCTGTTGTAAAACCTGGAGCAAAGAATGTAATTTTCCATTCCGATGACGGCTATACGACCTCGATCGAGCTCGATTATATTCTGAAAAAAAATCTGATGTTGGTTTATAAGATCAATGGCCTTGTCCTTCCTCCGGAGAGGGGTTTTCCCTTTCAGATCGCTGCCGAAGGGAAGTGGGGATATAAGTGGGCGAAGTGGGTCACAAAAATTGAAATTTCATCGAATGCTTTTTACAAAGGCTACTGGGAAAAGAGAGGATACAACCGCAATGGCGACGTATCGGGACCAATCTTCGAATAGATAAATAGCATCGGTCTGACTGAATGAAATGCAAATAATATGATCGCGCCAAAAAGAGATCGTCCCACGAAGGATTTTATCATATTATTATTAGTGAAACGTTGTTCAGTGCTTCTTGACTTGATGCCTCTTTTTTGACAACATACCTTTAAAGTTGAAAGGTTTCAGCAATTTGCTTTCCATGCGTTGTCTATTTAAAAGGAGATTCCATGACAACTAATAGAATATTCATTTATTCGGGGTTAATCGTTTTATATCTATTTATCCTTATATCTTGCGCGGGAAGTTCATTGAGCATCTCGTCACTGAGTCCATCAAATAGGCTGATAAATTCGACACGGTTCATTCTTAGCGTCAATGGATCGAATTTCACAACAGATTCCGTGGTTGTCTTTAACAATATAGACCTCCAGACGACTTTCGTCAGCGAATCGGAGTTGACTGCGGTCGTCGAGCCTGTGAACACCCGTGTCACGACATCGGGCCTCCAATCATCTTTGAGCGCAGTACAAGACAAATCCATCCAGGTCTATGTCCATAGTGGCGAGGGCGATTCGAACAAGGTTGATTTCATACTCTACAGCAACTGGACTTTCACAGAGGCGAAGGAGGTAAACAGCGGTCAAACTGATACCGGAGACCATCATGTCATAACGGATGACCTTGAAGGTGTGTTATATTCGGCATGGCAAAAGCTGGATCCCAACAGTAATTCTTCGAAAATTCTATTTTCAAAATCTTCGAATGCAGGCCTGACCTGGTCAACCCCGCTGGATGTGAGCAAGGAGTCATACCTCCAGCAAATAGGTCAGTTGTCGATCCCGAATCTATGCATAGATGACCAGGATGTCCTGAGAATCGTATGGATGGGAGGAAGTATTCTGGAAGGGTCTGCCTTCACTTACATTGCATATTCGTCGAACAAGGGGGAAAATTTCTCCGACCCTTTGCGTATATCATCCAATTCCGCCAGCTACAAAGCTGCAGCTGAACTGATGCCGACTGTATATGTCGAACCGGAGACATCCACCATTCATGCTGCATGGATTGCCATCATTGCCAATCAAACTGGTTCATCCGCTGTCTACGCCAAGGCGACTCCGAGCGGATTAAATGTGGAAAACCTATCAAGCAGCGGCTTCTCCACACCAAAGATCATCAGCTCAGGGCTCGATACTCAGCCGCTTTGTTTCAGGATTATCGCGGACAAAACCGGCAGGGTCCATGTCGTATGGATGGGAACGGATAAAACGGACGGACTTTATAAATTATTCATCGCATCATCATTGGATAACGGCGATACCTGGAGCCAGGCAAAGATTTTAACGGATCAATTCGTCGTGGGAGGAACATCCTCCGGTTTTTCAATGGCTTTGGACATTTTAGGGAATCTTTACCTGGTTTATACGGGCGCTCTGAGCCAGGCAAGCCCCTGGAATATCTATTTCACAAAATCGACGGATAATGGCGCATCCTTTTCTGCGCCAAGGGATTTGACTAATTCTCTGAATTATATGCATACTCCATATATTATGGCCGATACTGTCGGCAACTTGAGTATTACGTATCAAGCGCTTGCAACCGCGAAAGGGGCTTTCTACTGTATTCGTTCCTTTGACGGAGGAAACACCTTCACTGATCCTTATGCAGTGGCTGAAACAGCGACAGTCGGCATAAGCATCCCATCCCCTTTCAATGCGCCGAGTTATACAAGAACATGCAGAATTATTCCAGCCTGGAACAAATTCAAAGGGTTCGAAGCGGGACATATAGTTTACAGTATGTTCTTCTCCGCCAGCAAGTGGAGCAGGTAATTAAGTGGAAGAAAGAGTATTTTTTTAATTAAATTTCAATGAAAGGTGGAAATGAGACTATGAAGATCGGTTGGAAAAAGGCGTTGATGTTTTTATTGGCGCTTGTGATCGGTTTTGCGGCCGGAATTGTCTTCAAATCGTTTACAAGCGACGATATTACTGTTGAGAAAATCGCGAAAGGGGAGAAGCTCTTTGCGCTGGATTTCACCCCGGACGACAGGGAACTGATGCTGCAGGATTTAAAAGATCAGAAAAAGAGTTATGAGAACATCAGGAAGGTGGAAATTCAGAACAGCGTTCCTCCCGCTATTCAGTTCAATCCGATACCGAGGGGCTTTAAGCTCGAAACCGCAAGAAAGCCGATGGTCTTAAGCCGTTATGAATCCGTCCGGCTTCCCGGGGATCTAAACGATCTAGCCTTTATGTCTGTCGGTGAGCTCGGAGCCCTGATACGAACCCGGAAGATCACATCCACCGAATTGACCAAAATGTACCTTGCAAGGCTCAAGAAATACGATCCTCAATTGAGATGCGTGATAACATTGACGGAGGACCTTGCGCTCAAACAGGCGAGACACGCCGACGAAGAGATCGCGGCGGGGAAATACAGGGGGCCGCTGCACGGGATACCTTACGGTGCGAAAGACCTGCTGGCAGTGAAAGGTTATAAGACCACATGGGGCAGCGTTCCGTTCAAAGATCAGGCGATTGATGAAAATGCAACGGTGATAAAAAAACTGGAAGAGGCGGGCGCTGTTCTCGTTGCCAAAACCTCTGTCGGCGAGCTTGCATGGGGTGATGTATGGTTCAGCGCGACGACAAAGAATCCCTGGAATTTGAAGGAAGGATCGAGCGGTTCGTCCGCGGGTTCGGCATCCTCGACCTCCGCCGGTCTCGTTGCCTTCGCCATCGGGACAGAAACATGGGGCTCGATCGTCTCTCCGTCCACGAGGTGCGGAACGACAAGCCTCCGTCCGACATTCGGCAGGGTCAGCCGCGCAGGCGTGATGGCGCTGAGCTGGACGATGGACAAGATCGGTCCGATATGCAGGAACGTGGAGGACTGCGCGATCGTTTTCAATTCAATCACGGGCTCGGATGGAATTGATCAGGTCTATGACCTGCCCTTCAATTATAACCCCGCCATAGATCCGAAAAACATACACATCGGCTATCTGAAAAAAGAGTTCGATGAAAAATCTCCATCGAAAAAATTCGATATGCAAACGCTTGAAAAATTGAAATCGCTTGGTTTCAACCTTGTCCCGATTGCCCTTCCCAATCTGCCGGTTGACGACCTTGCGTTCATTCTCAGCGCCGAGGCCGGCGCTGCCTTCGACGAAATCACGAGAAACCGGAAGGTTGACCTGATGGTTCGGCAGACGAGGGATGCCTGGCCGAACGTTTTCCGCGCCTCGCGTTTCATCCCGGCGGTGGAATATATCCAGGCGAACCGGTTGCGCTATCAGCTTATCCAGGATATGGAGAAAATCCTTGCCGGTGTGGATTTATATATATCCCCCTCTTTCGGTGGCAGCAATCTGCTGTTGACCAATCTCACAGGCCATCCTTCGGTGGTTTTACCGAACGGTTTTAACGAAAAGGGAAGTCCTGTTAGTATAACTTTCATGGGAAAGCTCTTTGGGGAGGCGAAACTCCTGGCGGTGGCGAAAGCCTATCAGGATTCGACGGATTTTCATCTCAAGCATCCGCCACTCTTTATGAAATAGCCGCAAATTGCGCAGGGGTTTACAATATTTTTAAAACATTTAATATTATTTTGCTTCAAAGAACAGTGAATTTGTTTTATTGGTAATACGATATGAAGATAACTTTTAATGGAGGTAAAGATGAGGAAGTCTTTGGTCTTGGTTTTTCTTCTTTCTGTCCTTCTTGCCGGAGGTTTATTTTCTGAAATGAAAGATACGAAGGTTCCGGACTATGCGAACGTGGAACGCAGCCAGATTCCAGTCGAGTACACATGGAAGATAGAAGACATATATCCTTCGTATGATTTATGGAAGGCCGATGTTGATAAGATTGTGGTGCAAATCCAGGGAATCGAAAAAGCTGCCGAAGGTTGGACAACGACTCCGCAGAAGTTTCTTTCTTTTCTCGAATACACCAAGAATATCAACCTGATGGGTGAGAAGCTTTATGGTTATGCCTCGCATCAGAACGCGAGCGACCTTGCCAATTTGCAGTTTCAGAAAATGAAAGGCGAGCTTCAGACAAAATTCGTCGAATATGGCTCGAAGGTAAGCTTCATACAGCCGGATATCATCGCTCTGGGCAGGGAAAAATTCGAAGAGTATGCAAAGGCTGAGCCGAAGCTTGGGGAATACAGAATGAGGGTGGACAGAATTTTACTCCTGAAAGATCACATTTTGCCCACCGACAAAGAGCAGATAATAGCTCTGACGGGATTGTTTTCAAACTCAGCTGCCGATGCCGCTGAGATGCTCAACAATGTGGATATGCCGAACCCGAAAGTTACGCTTTCCGACGGCGTTGAATACACGCTCAACTCCGCCACCTATCAACGCCTTAGGGAGTCGAAAAATCCCGCCGACCGCGAAAAGAATATGCTCACTTTCTGGGGCAATCAGAAGAAATACGAAAACACGCTGGCAATCCTTCAGGATGCGGAGATCAAGCAGCATCTTTTCAACACCAGAGTGCGCGGATATAACAGCTGCCTGGAGGCGCAAATGACTCCCAATAAAATTGATGTCGCTGTATATCACAGTCTTATAGAGACAGTTCGCAAGAACCTTGCGCCGCTCCACAGGCATTTAAAACTCAGAAAAGAATTGCTCGGGCTTGAAACTTTCAAATATCCCGATATCTATGCGTCAGCCGTCCCGGAGATAGAAAAGATTTATTCATGGGATGAAGCCGGAACATTAGTTAAGGAATCAATGAAACCGCTTGGGAAAGATTACAGCGCGGCAATCGCTAAAGCTCTCAGCAGCCGCTGGATTGATATCTACCCGAATAAAAACAAACAGGTCGGAGCATACTCCGGCGGGGTTTACGGAATTCATCCGTATATCAAGATGAATTACAACGGAACATATAGCGCCGTTTCCACGCTGACGCATGAACTCGGACACTCGATGCATACATATTATTCCGATCAGACGCAGCCGTATTCGACCGCTGATTATCCCACATTCCTGGCTGAGATCGCCTCGACTTTTAATGAAAACATGCTGGTAGATTACCTGATCAAAAATGAAAAGGACGATCTTTTCAAACTGTATTTGATAGACAGCTATCTGGATGAGGTGAGATCAACCATCTATCGCCAAACCCTCTTCGCCGAGTTCGAACTGGCAATACATGAATTCGTGGAAAAAGGCGGAACCCTCACACCCGACTGGTTGAGCGCAAAATATCTGGAGCTGACCCGTTTCTATTACGGACATCAGGATGGAGTTTGCGTCGTTGATGACTTCATTCAGAACGAATGGAGCATCGTTCCCCATTTCTATTACAATTTCTATGTATATCAATACAGCACCGGTATCATCGCCTCCATGGCGCTTTCAGATAAGGTTCTTAAGGGCGAGAAAAATGCCCGGGAACGTTATCTCAACCTTCTGAAATCCGGAGGTAGCAAATATCCTTTAGATGCTTTGGAGACCGCCGGTATTGATATGACGACGCCGGCTCCATACGAAGCTGCGATAAAACGTTATGATTATCTGGTATCGGAAATGGAGAAAATCGCGAAAAAACTGAAAGCGGAGGGCAGGCTGTAGCAACGGCGGATTCCGTGTAACAGAAGCTGTCTCCAATGACAGATTGGGATATTGATTATCTCTGACAGATCACCCCGGGCTCGGTCCGGGGTTTTTTCATATCATTTGATCAACGACAAAAACAAACGTCGTCACGTATCGGACATTTCAAATACTTTTTCTCCCTCGACATCAATCAAAACAGGAAGCTGTTTAATTATTTCGATTTTCAGAGTATATTTTTGAGTGAAATTCCATTTTTTTAAGAGGTTTGAAATGACGGTCATAATCAAAGGGAACGGTTTGAGAATTGAAGATGTAGTCGGAGTTGCGCGGCATGGCGATAAAATAGAACTGCATAAAGAAGCTGTTGAAAAGATCAATAAATGCCGCGAGATGTTGGAAAATAAAATTGCGGCAGGGGAGGCGATCTATGGAGTGAACACCGGCATAGGAGAGCTCGCCAATGTCCCTTTGAAGCCGGACCAGGTTAAGGATTTTCAGCGCTATCTGATAATAAGCCATTCCGCGGGAATAGGCGAACCGATGCCGGTTGAATGCGTGAGGGCGGGGCTGTTGAGCCGAATCAATGTTCACGCGCACGGGAATTCCGGCTGCAGATCGGTGGTTACACAAACCCTTGTCGAAATGCTCAATAAGGGCGTGACGCCGGTCGTCTGCGAAAAAGGCAGCGTCGGCGCGTGCGGCGACCTTGCCCCTATGAGCCAGGCGACACTCGTGCTGATGGGGATGGGAGAGGCATTTTACAAGGACGTAAAGCTTCCTGCCGGCGAGGCGATGAAGAGGGCCGGGATAGCGTTGGTGGATATGGATGTAAGAGACGGTCTCGCGCTTATTAACGGTAGTAACCTTATTTGCGGAATCGCGGCTTTGGAAATATCTGATACAGAAAAATGGCTGAAACAGGCGGAGATTGCCGCAACGATGTCGCTTGAGGCCTTGAAAGCCAATATGCTTCCTTACGAAGAGATGATTCATATGCTGCGTGGTTTCAAGGGAGCCGTGTCCTCCGCTGCCAACATCAGAAAGATCGCCTCGGGCAGCGATTTATACAAGATGGAAAAGGTGAAGCTACAGGATTCATACAGCATGCGCTCGACGCCGCAGGTTCTGGGCGCCGTGAGGGATTTCCTCCGCTGGGCGCGTGAGCAGGTGGAAATTGAACTTAACGGCGTTGCCGACAACCCGGTTTTCGTGCCCGATGAGAACAAGATACTCACCGGCGCCAATTTCCAGGGAACACCGGTTGCGATGCCGATGGAAATGGTCGGCTCATCGGTAACGATGGCAAGCGTTCTGTCCGAAAGGCGTTTGAACCGTCTTCTGAACCCAGCTTTAAGCGCCGGCCTGCCGCCATTCCTTGCGGAAGAGCCAGGCATCCATTCAGGAATGATGCTTTGCCAATATACCGCTGATATGCTGATCGTCGAGCAGAAGATCCTCTCAACCCCCGCTCACATCCAATCCATACCCGCCTCCGCCGACCAGGAGGATTTCGTCAGCATGGGAATGAATACTGTGCAAAAAACCCGTCAGATTCTCGATAACGGCTGCGGCGTGATCGGAATAGAATTGTTATGTTCAGCCCGGGCTTTGGAACTGAGGAATTATAAATTCGGGATAGGAACCCGCTCCGCGCTAAAGGCCGTACGTAGCTTTGTGCCGAACCTGGATATCAACCGGCCGCTCTATCTGGATCATAATGTCATGCAGCAGACCGTCAAATCCGGGCGGTTGCTCGAAATGGTTGAAAGCGAAATCGGCGAGCTTAGCGCTTATTAGAATGAAATCTCGGACGAGACCTCGAATTTCACCGGCATTGACTTATACTTTAAAATATGATATAAGATGCGCATTAAAATTTGGATTTACTATAAGGTTTGAACAGCCGGGGGAAGAATCAAGTACGGAAACCAATTTAAGGAGATATTAATGTATTGTAAGGGTAATGGTATTATTCGGGGTAGGTTATTGCCATTTTTTGTTATCTGTCTCTTGTTAAGTGTCTCTGTTTCAGCTCAGTTTAATATATCAAATATCAATCCTGAAGGTGAAAGAGGTTCGAGCTTCATCCAAGTCATAACAGTTGATCAGAGCGGGACCCCCTCTTATGACGACGATAGCATCGTCCAGGTTCAAGGAATGCCGAACATCACCTGGCAATCGATTGCTGACTGGGACACGGGGGGATTTTACAGTTACCACCGCGGCAGCTGTCGAAATTGAATAAAGAGGTTATTTTTAATCATTAATTAAATGGTGGGGCCAATGAACATTAACAGTTTAAAAAAGATTATTGGATTATCATTCATTTGTATAATTCTTTTTTCGCCAAGGGGTATCGCACAGACAATTACAAATGTATCGCCACAGGCGGAAAGAGGAGCAAGTTTTATTCAAACGATAGAAGTTACTTGGACTACTACTCCGATGTTTAATAATGATACAAGGGTTGTTGTTATAGGTCAACCGGCCATTGTCTGGGAGCGTATTTCCGAGTGGACGGTAAGTATGTATTCATATCATCGGGGTAGAATTACTATTTCCATGGATGTCCCTGCGGGGTCTTATAAAATTAGGCTGACCAACAGCGGTTTTATAAATGCTTGCCAGTGCGCCGAAAGCTGGCTGACAGTATATGATTTTAGCGTTGGAGTAAGCACAGCTTCGCCCAATACAGTGAATGCGGGTGACACGAACATTCCGCTGACTCTGAATTTTTCACCTTCGTTG